>PDWI01007840.1_pt1 | contig 12771 bp, 13 predicted proteins | sample 1430891 | NCBI WGS metagenome assembly PDWI01 (sample SAMN01162508, study PRJNA174530) | Oral metagenome, whole genome shotgun sequencing project. | biome: Marine environment; feature: Marine mammal; material: Swab sample of the gingival sulcus; isolation source: swab sample of gingival sulcus... | reverse complement strand
CTTTGAAGTTGAAGGCGACTTCCCTAAATACGGAAACGACGATGACAGAGTTGACGACTTGGTAAAATGGGTATGTACTTACTTCATGGAAACATTGAAGAAAAACGACTCATACAGAGGTTCAGAGCAGACACAGTCATTGCTTACAATTACTTCAAATGTTGTTTACGGAAAGAAAACAGGAAATACACCTGATGGTAGAAAGAAGGGAGAACCATTCTCACCGGGAGCTAACCCATCAAACGGTGCAGACTCATCAGGAGCTTTGGCTTCACTAAACTCTGTTGCTAAGCTTCCTTACAAGGGTGTAAACCAAGACGGTATTTCAAATACTTGGTCAATTGTTCCATCAGCATTGGGTAAAAATAGCGAAGAAAGAAACAGCAACTTGACAAATATTATGGACGGTTATTTCAAGCAGGGTGCATTCCACCTAAACGTAAATGTTCTTGATAGAGAACTTTTGATGGATGCTATGGAAAAACCTGAAAAATATCCTAACCTAACAATTAGAGTTTCAGGATATGCCGTAAGATTTACACAGTTGGATAGAGACCATCAGATGGATGTTATTAACAGAACATTCCACGAATCTTGCTAAGTTATAAACTTGCTAATATCGTGTAGATTGGACTATTGGTAAAATCTAACAAATGGTAAAATCTAACAAAGGCTCCGATGCTTGACTTATAGGCATTGGAGCCCTTTTTGTTTAAAATAAGCTAGAGATGAATAAGAGTATAAAATTTTCGCAGGCAGAACATTCTAATCAAAAAAATACGGGGCTTTTGCAAAAAGAAAAAAAGCCGGTGCTCGGACGTTTGCATTCTATGGAAACTATGGGCTTGGTTGACGGACCCGGAACTAGGACTATTTTCTTTATGCAGGGCTGTCCTATAAGGTGCTTGTATTGCCATAATCCCGATACTCAAACCTTTAAAGGTGGGGAAATAATTACCCCCGAAGAAGTTCTGAGGCGCGTAAAAAGATATATCCCATATTATGGCGATGAGGGTGGGGTTACTTTTTCAGGCGGAGAGTCGCTTGCCCAAGGCGAATTTATTTATGAATGCTTAAAACTTCTAAAAGAAAACAACATAAACACCTGCCTTGACACTTCGGGCTTTGGTCAGCCTAAATATTACCCAAAAATATTTCCTCTTGTAGACACTATGCTTTTAGATGTAAAAGCTTTTAATTCTGAAAGGTTTAAGGCTTTAACAAAAGGCAATTTTAGTGTATACTTAGATTTTATAAATAAGCTTAGTGCTAACGGTTTTAAGGGGGCCTTGTGGATAAGGCATGTTATGGTTCCGGGCTTTACTGACAATGAACATGCAATGGAAGAATTTATTCGTACGATAATGCCTATTCGCTTTATGGTAGAGCGAATTGAAATTCTTCCTTATCACACAGGCGGAGTAAAAAAATACAGAGAACTTGGAATACCTTACGAACTGGAAGGCGTTAAACCGATGGATAAAAAAAAGGCTAAGGAGCTTGAAATCTATGCCAACAACCTTTTTGCCGGAATAGTGCATCAAGGTCATAATGAAACTAGCCTAAAGAAAAAGGAAGGATTTATGAAAAATTACATAGAAATTGAAAAAGATGACTTAGCAAAAATGATTACTAAGTTGCCTCTATTGGAAGATATCAATCCTAAAAATCTTGACAATGTGATAGATGAAATTAGGCTCTTTGAAGCTAAAAAAGATGATTATATTTTCAGAAGTGGTGATACTTATTCTCATATGTATTTGATTGTTGAGGGCCGAGTTAAGATTTACTATAATTCCATTGACGGAAAAGAGCAAATTTTCTATGTATATACTGATGGAGACTTTGTAGGTGGTTTAAACATACTTGAACATACAGAGTACTTGTATATGGGGCAGGCTCTTACAGATTGCAAGGTTATAGAAATTCCGAAGAAAACTTTCAATGAACGATTTATGAAAAACACGACAATTCTTGTGGGGATTTTGCACAAATGTTTTGAAAGAATTCGCTGGGCTGAAGACTTAATTCAAACGCTTTCTACCAGCAATGCCTCAATGAAAACTGCAGCTCTTCTTTTGCGTTTAAAAAACAGCATTGGCGTAGAAACAGATGAGGGTATTAAGTTAGAGCTTGCAATGAACCGAGAAGAGCTTGGAAACTATTCCGGTCTTACAAGAGAAACAATAACAAGAAAACTAGGCGAGTTTAAAGAGCTGGGCTACATAGACTTAGTTGGAAACAAAATCATCATCATTAAAGATCTTGATACCTTAGAAGATTTAGTTTTTTAATTACAAATTATTTAAAACTTTTTAGAGCGTATAAATAAAATAAAGGCAATTATAAAGCATAGTACAGGTATGTTTTCTAAAACTGTGAAAGCTATTGAAAGAGCTTTTACCGATATTACCTCTCCACCTATAAAGCCGAAATGTTGTATAGTTTTATATAGAACTCCTAAATAATAAAAGAAAATTCCTAGAATGAAAAATAGCATATAGCTTTCATTTGTTCTTCGCCATGCTAATGTTGCAAAAAAAACAGCAATGGCTCCAAGTAGGAGCTTTATAAATAAAGAAAGATTTTCTAAATCTGAAAGAAAAACCCAAAATTCTTGCATTGCTTTTTATCCTTTTATTTTTTTACCTGCTTTTTACTATTCTTTTTTTCTTAGGATTTTTACTTGTGTCAGAACTATCTTTCTTAGGATTTCTTGTAGCTTTTGCCTTGCTAGTCTTTTTTGACTTGTATTTTTCTTTTCTATTTTTTTCAATAAATTCAATGCATTTGTCTAAGCCTTGCAAAAATGGTCGCATTTCATCTTCAAAAATAACTACAGCATGTCTGTCAAAACCAACACCTTCAGATGGCTTGCTTTCTACTACTTGTAAAAAAACATCACCACGAGTATTTTCTTTCACATTAAAAAAGTAAGTTCGATTTTCTGCCGTAATTTGTGTTGTAAATAATTCTCCTCGAATTCCCATATATATCTCCCAAAAATTTATAGTCTTAGATTTTCTGACCAAATTTACCAATACTACCTATGTGTATTTTACAATTATAATTGAATAATGTAAAGAGCCACAGCAAAACTTAAGCATTTTGCTGTGTTGTAAAATTTATGCGTTGTCGGCTTTTTTTACCATCTCTGATTGCCAAGCCAGTAAATATTTTTCAGCTTCTATGGATTCACCCTTTACATCTGCCATGATTCTGAAAACGGCCTCAGTACCTGAGCCACGCATCCATATAAATGCTACTGCTTTATTTGATGAATTATAAAACTGAATTTTTAAGCCGCCTCTTCCTGAAACGGAAAAGTTCTCCGGATTTTGTATCTCTTCAGTTCCTTTGTTGCAAATGGCTTTGTATTTTATGATTCCAAATTTTTCTTTTAGCTCTGCCTTTTTTTCTTCCCACTCTTTTTCAAATATTTTTTGATATTCTTCTTTTAGAATTGAGTGGTCTTCTGTAGAAATTTTAAGTATAGCTCTTTCATCGCCTGTTGATGTTGTTAAATATTTTGGTAAAGTTTTGATAATGTCTGACATTGAAAAATCTTCCTTGTATAAGTGCATCTGTTTTGATTTCTCACACCAAAGATGGAAGATTCCTTTTTTAGTTTTATCTGTTCTAATTAAAAGCAATTTCAAAATTGCAAAGATTGTGTTTAATGGATCCCGTACAGAGGCCGGATGTGTTATGTTCCCGCCGTTTGAGCCTTCTCCCAAAATTCTAACAATGTATTTTTCTTCGCGTAATTTTTTTGACAAGTTTACTACATTTGCTTCTCCTACTTCGGCTCTGAAAACTTCAGCTCCAAAATAAGTAGCGGCCTCTTCAACTCTTAATGATGTCGGGCCGTTTACTGCGATTGCCAATTTTGGATTGAATATTTTTTTTAAAGCCTTTGTAACTTTTGGTCGTGTATATAGAATAAAGCCAAGCTCTGCTATAACTGACAGGAGAAATACCTCTTGAGCTTCTAAGATGACAGGTTTATTCTGATCCTTGTCCCAGTAAATAAGATTTCCCCTATCGCCATCGCAGTCAGGCATATATCCTAAAAAGGAATTTTTAGCTATGAAGTTATCTTTGTCGTTATGTAATTCCTGCATTTTTTGAGCACAAAATTTTAAATTCTCTCCCTCAGGTAAAATTGCGTGCTGAATATTTCCCGGTTCTTCTCCAATAGCAACCATAGAAATTCCTATTGATTTAAAAAAACTTCTATCAATGGAACAAGCTCTTGCTGAGCCGTTAAAGTCGGCAACTATGCACACTGAATAGCCTTTGTCGGTTTGCTTATCCACTGTTGCTTTGCAATTGTTGAAAAATTCTTCCTGTACTTTTTTATCAGCTGAGTTTGCGATTACTTCTTTTGAGAAATTTAAGTACGCATCAAGAGCTTCTTTTTTTAGCTTTGCTTTTTGTTTTTTTATTTTTTCTACTTTTTCAAAATTTGACTTTTCAAGTAGCTGATATGCTTTTTCTATAGCATTTTTTTCCATGCACATATTTTGAAAAGCTGTAATTATTTTTTTTGATTTATTTGCATCAATGACACCGCCATTATTTAAACCAAACTTAAAGCCGTTATATCCTATTGGATTGTGACTTGCAGAAATATAAACGAAAGCTGCATTGACTGACTTAGAGTATGCCATAATTTCCGGTGCTGCTGTAATTCCTATAACTTTTATATTGTAAGAACTTGATGAAAATATCTTTATCAATATTTCTTCAAGAATTTCACCTGTAGGTCGGCTATCTCGTCCCAAAACGATAGTATTTATCTGTTTTGCTTCTGATTTTAGGAATTCCAGAAATGAATTAGCAATGTGGCAAACCAGAATCTTGTCTGTTTCTGTTATAAGTTTAGTGTTGTCTTCTAATTCGCCTGAAGCGGCAAAAATTTTACGCCAGCCTGAGGCTGATAGAACCATCTTAGTTAATTCGTTGCTTAATGAATTATTCTGTACTTCTTTCATATTCCTTCCTTATATCAATGTGATTAATGTTCAGTTTATGCTAAAAAACTTTGGCTTTTTCTTTTAATACTATTGTATCAACTTGATTAATACTTTTTATATCCGCTGTTAATTTTTTTACATCCAGTCGTTTTGGAGTGTTTATAAAGAACACAATTTCCGAAAGCTCATTTTCTAATTTTGATATATTTACATTGGTGGAAATTACAGAAATTGAATGCTCATAAAGAGTTTTAGAAAGTTCATTCATAGGAATTTCTTGCCCGCGGAAATATATTTGTAAGAATTTATTCTGTCGTAGAGGAAATATTTTTAGTTCGATTCTATTTACAAGTGAGAGGGTTAAGAGTGAAAGTGCTGTCATTCCTGCTGCAAGTACATAAAGACCACAGCCAAAGGCAAGTCCAATACCTGCAATAACCCAAATTGAAGCTGCAGTTGTTAGGCCTTTTACATTTGCACCTATTTTTAAGATTGCTCCTGCACCAAGAAAACCTATTCCAGAAACAACTTGGGCAGCGATTCTTCCGGGGTCTGCCTTTCCATAGATTTCGTGCATCCAAAGTGAAACCAGCATCATTCCACAAGCGCCCATACAAATCAGAATATGCGTTCGTAAGCCCGCTATTTGGCGTTTACCTGACCTTTCAAAGCCTATACAGCAACCTGCCAAAAAGCTTAAAGCTAATCTAATAAGCATAGTTTGTTCTGTTAATGCACTCAAATCCATAAATATTCCGTAGTTTCTTGTATAACATATGTCTATGCCTCAAAGGGGACTCGAACCCCCAAGCCCGTAAAGGCACTAGTACCTGAAACTAGCGTGTCTACCAATTCCACCATCGAGGCAATACTTCAGTCTAGCACATAAATACAATAATGTCAATTATATAATATATTATAGAAATATTTCGTTTTTACTTGACAAATACAAAATTTCGTCATAGACTGTATATCAGAAGATGCGATGGGCATCTTAATTAAAAATTTACGGAGGAAGTAAAATGAAAAAAATTGTTAATGTTTTATTGGTTTTAGTTGTATTGGGATTTTGTGCAAATCCGCTGTTTGCAGCTCCCAGCGAGCAAGTTGTCGAAGAAGTTATGGGCGAGGTTATGTATGTATACATGCAAACAGGAGGTGCTTCTGCTTTAATCGGAGGTATCAATCATCCTAATATGACTTTTAAAAAGGACAAAAAGAAGGGAACTATTATCACATATAAGAATTTCCCCACCAAAGATATTATTGAAAGTTATAATGCTGCTGCGCTTTCAGAGGATGAAAAAGCTTATCCTGTGCACTTTGATTATATGAGTGGTCCTATTTCTATGAAAATGAATGGTTTACTATCGTTAATGGGCGAAGGTCCTACAAATATGGAAATTAACGTCAAATTGAAAGGTGGAACCGGAAAAGTTAAGACCTTTTACCTGAGGATGAAATACAAAAGAAAAGATGATACTACAGAAGTCTCTGAAGTTATTATTAAAGCCAATGGAAAAAGGTATCGAAATCTTGAAAAAGCCTTCAAAGAAGGTGAAAAAGAGATGTAATAAATTATCCTAGGTATTTTATAAGCAGGGTTAAAGCTTAACCCTGCTTTTTTTAGCTTTTATAACTTCACTTTTTTTTTATTTTGCCGAAAATTACACAGGAGAATTTTTATGGCAAATGCAAACGTTTTAGAAAAAACTGAACTTGAAACTAAGAGTCAAGAAGAAGAATTTAAGTTGAAAAATGTAGAACAAAATACTAACGAACAAGAAGTTTCAAATACGGAATTCAAAGTAGAAAATTTTGAAGGTCCGCTTGACTTATTACTATTTCTAATACATAAGAATGAAGTAAATATTTACGATATTCCTATTGCTGATATAACCGAGCAGTATTTGGAATATTTGGATTACGCAATTTCTCCTGATTTGGATAATCTGGTAGAATTCTATTCAATGGCTGCAAATCTTATCTATATAAAGAGTCGCATGCTACTTCCTGTTGAAGTTGAACTGGATGATGGCGATATAGAAGACCCAAGAACTGAACTTGTAGATAAGCTTATTGAATACCAAAAATTTAAAAAGCTTTCTGCACTTATGGAAGAAAAAGAAAGCGAAACTGAATGGTTCTTTGAGCGAAAGAAAATCCAAAATGCCTTGCCATTTGGCGAAGAGGAGCTTTGGGAAAAGGTTGACACGTGGGAACTGCTAAAGACTTTCTCTCAGCTAATGACAGATCATAAAGCCGAGCAGATTCTTGACCTATACGAAGAAGTTTCCGTCAATGAAAAAATTACCTTGATGAATGAGTACCTTGAAGAAAAGGGTGAATGTCTGTTTACCGATTTAATTGTGCGAAAAGGAAACTTACTTGATGTAGTTTGTGCCTTTATGGCAATTTTGGAAGCTGTTAAGTTTAAAATGGCAAGTATTTGGCAGAATAGAATGTTTGGCGATATAAAAATTAAAGCTTTGGAGCAAGAAGATGGTGCAAGAGTATAAGTTAGAAAAAGAAACAGCCTTAATTGAAGCGATATTATATTTGGAGGGCTCTCCCTTAAACGATGAATCTTTGTGCAAAATTTCGGGTCTTTCTCCTGAAATAGTTGAAGAGGCTATAAATATTTTACAGGAAGAATATAGTGCCTCTAATAAGGGGATAGAGCTTACAAAGATGATGGGCGGTTGGTTTATTGTGCCTAAAAAAGAACTTTGGGAGCACTTGAAAGATCGCTATGGAAAGAAAAATGAGGGAAAACTCTCTCGTGCCGCAATGGAAACCCTTTCCATAATTGCGTATTCTCAGCCAATCACCAGAGCTGAAATCGAAGCCATTCGCGGTGTGTCCGCTGACAATATGATTCGCCTACTTGTAGAAAAAGAGCTAATCAAAGAAGTCGGCAAAAAAGATGTACCCGGCAAACCGTCAATGTTTGGCACCACAAAGGAATTCCTAAAAGTATTCCGCCTAAACAGCATTGCCGACCTACCAAAACTAAGCGACGCCGAAGAAGAGCGATTTGAACTCGCTAGGTAGAAGACTAGGTAGATATACAGTCTAAAAATAAGTATTCACAGCGAATTCAAACTGTTCCATAAAAATCTTTTTGAAGTTAAAGATATTATTCTGTTCATAAAATAAGAGCATTGCTTTTTTGTAGTCAAGGGAATTAACAGTTCTAAAAGACAGAGGGCAATGCTCTGAGTCTATTAAAATTGCATTGCTTACTATCCTAGCTGTTCGTTTATTGCCGTCATTAAAGGGCTGAGTGTAAGAAAGCAATAGCAATGCCAGTAAGGCTTTTTCAAAGATGTTTTCTTTTTTGTTTATTAGCTCGCAAGAAAGTTCCAAGGCCTCTTTTATTTGGAACTCGTTATCCAAGGGCTTGTAGTTAGTTCCTGAAATACCAACGCGTCTTTTGCGTAAGTTTCTTTCGATTGGCAAGTCTCTTGTTAAAAGGCTGTGAATGTCTTCAATTTTTGCAAGACTTAGCGGTTTTAGGTATTTTGGATTATCAATAATAAAATCAAGAGCAATTTTATGGTTTAAAAGCATTAAAGCTTCTTCGCGAGTTTTTCCGCTTGCTCTTTCTTTTTCTTTTAATAGTCGTTCTGTTTCGAGTAAAGAATATGTATTCCCTTCAATTTGAGAGGACTTCCAACTTAGGTCAATAGCTAAGCGTTCAAATTCCCTCTTGTATTCATATTCGGATAAGTCCGAAATATGGCTTTTAAAATTTACTTGTAGTTTGCTTAAATTTGCAAGCTCTTCGTCTGTAAAAAGCTTGTTTTTAGGTAATCTGTCAGTAATAAGTGAAAAGTTAAATCTCTCGTTTATTTTTCGCTCGTCCAGTTCTTGGGCGTAATAGTCCTCCATATTGATTGGGCGAATTACATTGTAAAGGGGTGAAATTATATATTTAGTAGCCTTGCCTTGTCCTTTGGTGGCAATGTATTTCTTTTCGACTAATTTTGTTAAAAGTCTTTTTAGACTTGCATAACTTAAATTTGTATTAGTAGAATCAAAAATTTCTTTCGAAGAGAGTCCTTCTTTACTTTTAATAAAATCAATAAGTTCTTTTTCGTCTTTATTAAACCCAAACATCTTTTTACCTTTTTCTTAAAATTTTGCGAATCTTCTGCAAAATTGAATTTGAAGCTCATTTGAAGCTCATTTGAAGCTCAAATTCGGGCAAATTTGAGCTTGAAATCGACCTAATTTGAGCTACAAATTTAGGATACACCGTATTGAGCTATTTGTCAAGCTTTGGATTTACTTTTATCAATACTTTTTATACCAAAAATTTAAGCAATGGCGCCCATGCAAGGGTTAAAATTCCTGCAATTACTATAGAAAGAGCCGACATTGAACCCTCGATTTCTCCCATTTCCATAGCCTTGCTTGTGCCGACTGCGTGGCTTGCAACACCGATTCCTATGCCTCTAGCTACGGGGTGCTTTATTCTAAATAGCTTGCAGATAAATGGAGCCGAAACATTGCCTGTAACACCGGTAATTATAATGCTTATTACTGTAATAGACGGAATTCCGCCTATCATAGAGCTTACTTCAATTCCTATAGGTGTTGTAATGGACTTTGGCATAAATGAAAAAAGAAGTGCATCGTTCAAATTAAGTAATTTTCCAAAGAGTATAACTAAAGCAATTGCAGAAAAGGAGCCTACAACAGCCCCTACCATAACAGGAATAAAATGTTCTTTGAATAAGTCCCATTGCTTATAAAGCGGAACGGCAAGTGAAACCGTAGCCGGTCCTAAAAAGAATAATATCAAATTCCCACCTTGAAAATAGTTTTCAGTTGGAATATTGAAAAGTTTCAATGTGGCAATTACAATAATAATAGCAATCATAAGCGGATTGCAAAGTGGTGTTCCTGTTTTCTTAAAAAGATATTTCCCAATTTCAAAAGCTATAAAGCTGATGAGTAAACCAAAAAAAGGACTAGCTGTTATTATTTCTTTCATTTTGTAGCATCCTCCTTTTCAAGCTTTTTCGAAGTTTTCTTTTTCATAATTTTTATCATAAGTTCAACAACCTTTCCTGTGATTCCCATTGTTAAAAATGTAGTAAGAACTATTATAAAAACAGCTTTCAAAAAGTTTCCGCTTAAGTGATGAATATTGTCCATAATTTTGACTGCAGGAGGAAGAAAGAATATTGTCATATTCAATAAAAGCAGAGAGGTAGCGCGTTCTATCTTTTCGACTTTGATAATTTTAAAATACAAAAGCAGAAAAAATAAAAGCATGCCAATAATTGTCCCGGGGATAGGAATATTTAGACTGCTACTAATAATTATGCCGGCATAGTTTACGGCAAAAATAATAATAAGTTCTTTTAGCATTTTAGCTCCTTACAGAAATTTTGATTATTTTAATTTTAATAGGGCAGGGCTAATTCAAATTTAGATAATGAAGCGCCTTTTTTTGCTACTATTTGGTAAAGGCATAGTTCCATGGCTAGGCTGTGTAGGGCTGTTCCCATTGAACGGATTTGCATATCGCATTCGCTAAGTTCGGCTATTATTTTTGCGCATTCTACTGCATTCCAAAATTTTGCTGCTCGGCGATATTGGTCTATCATCTTTTTTGAAGTAAAGCCGTTTCGTTTTAAGGCAAAGTCGTCTAGGTAGGCGTTTTCGCTGTGAATCCTATGCCAATCGTTTAATCGGCGGAAGCAATAAAGTAGTCCTGCAATGGTTTGTATTGGCGAAGAATTTTTTGAAAGTAATAATTTTTGGTTTATGGAAAGAGCCGATTCCAAGTCGCCGAGGCTTAATGCGTTAAAAAGCGTAAAAGCCGTTTCTTCTTTATTGTGGGCAAATAGCTTTTCTATGTCGTCTTGGCTGACTGTTGCTCCTTTCTCAAAAAATAAAACCAAGTGCGAGCAAGCTGTTTTTAGCGCATCGGTGTTGTTTTCAACCAGTTCTAAAAGCTCATTTATTGCATCTTCTTCTATTGTTATATTTTCTTTGCGGAAGTAGTTTCTAATCCAGTCTTGCTTTTTGTTTTCAAACATTTCCCAAAAAACTTTTTGCTGACTTTTAGGAACTGCATCCTTTATTTTTTTCGTGACGGAAATTTCATCAGAAATGAGAATTAAGAAAGCGTTGTTGTCCGCTGTTTTTTTTGCAGAGCTTATCCAGTTAAGGAGCATCTCAATATCTTCTTTCTTTTTAATAAGCTCTGCTGATTTTAGCGTGATAAGTTTAGCTGATGAAAAAAGTGAGCCGTTTTGTAAAAGTGAAATAACTTGCCCCATTGATGAGTCGCCAAAATATAGCGAGTGTTTTTCAACATCACCATATTTTTTTTCGAGACTACTTAATACTGACTTTGCAGAATTATTTCTTTCTCCAAGTTCGGGGCCTGTAAATAGCCAAACCGGAGCGGCTGCACTTTTTTCCATCAATTCCTTCCTTATTAATCTTGCTTTACTATGTCTGCAAGTTCCTTTGCTTTAGCTTTTAAGGCTTCTAGGTCCTCATCGCTAAGAACTCCCTTCCACTCGTAAGCTTCAAGGTGATCCCACTTTAGCTTTTCGGTGAGGGCTTCGTATTCTCGCTTAGCGCCACCTGACCAGCCAAAGTTTCCGACTCGTAAAACTTTCTTGTTTATAATCTTTTTTCTTTCAAACATACTTAAGATGTAGGCCATTGGCGGGAACATCTTGTTTTCGTATGTTGGCATAGCCAAAAGTAGGGCTTTCGAGCGAAGAGCTTCACCCAAGACAAAGCTCGCATCAGTTTCAGGTAGTCTGAACATTGAATATTCAACACCTTCAGCTTTGAAAACTTCGGCCATTGCATCAATTCCTGCCTGTGTGTAGCCGTACATTGAGCCCCAAACTATACAAACACGCTTTTCGCAAGGTCCGCTTGTATTGTATGATGCAAATTTTCTGTACATGGTTATAACTCTTTCAACCCAGTCTTTGCCCTTCCAAATTAAACCATGGCTCGGACAAATGTATTCTATATCAAGAGGGGAAATCTTGTCAATTGCTTTATTTACTGCACTACTGAAAAAGCCAATAATATTTGAATAATATCTTAATGCCTCTTCTTCGTAAAATTTAAGTTTTTCTTCGCTGTGCTGATCTGCAAAAATTTTCTCTCCGATACAGGCGTAAGAACCGAATGCGTCGCAGGAACATAGCACCTTTTCGCACTCAAGATAAGTGACCATAGTTTCAGGCCAGTGTACATTTGGAATTTCGTAGAAAGTAATAACTTTTCCGTTTCCCAAGTCTAAGGTGTCGCCTGTTGAAACAACCTGCAAGTTTTCCGGAATTTTGAAAAATTCTTCAACCATTTTAATACCTTTCTTTGTTGCAAGTATTTTGGCTGTAGGATTTTCTTTACGCACTAAGCGAATTAAGTCTGTGTGATCCGGTTCTAAATGGTTCAAGATGATGTAGTCAAAATCGGCAAAGGTCAAGCCAATAGATTTTAGCTGTTCCTTGTAGGAATCAACCGAGCCATCCCAATCTTTGACTATATCAATTAAGGCATTTTTTTCTCCCTTAATGACGTAAGAATTGATTGTAACTCCATTTGGCAATAGCCACAATCCTTCAAATCTTGAATCTTGTTCAGCGATGTCTGCGTGAATGCAATACACCGACTCTGTAATTTTTTTTGCGTCCATAGCATACTCCCATAAAAAGTCAAGTCATAAAGCTTAACTTTCTTAATTTATTTTGCAAATTATTAAAAATCATGAAGACTTTCTGACAAGATATTCTACATATGA
>PDWI01007839.1_pt1 | contig 12774 bp, 12 predicted proteins | sample 1430891 | NCBI WGS metagenome assembly PDWI01 (sample SAMN01162508, study PRJNA174530) | Oral metagenome, whole genome shotgun sequencing project. | biome: Marine environment; feature: Marine mammal; material: Swab sample of the gingival sulcus; isolation source: swab sample of gingival sulcus... | reverse complement strand
GTATATGCGACGCAACTACACGAGAGAATGGTATCTAAATCGTGTGGAAGCTATTCGTCGTGTAATGCCTGATTGTGCTATCAGTAGCGACCTTTTCTGCGGTTTCCACGGAGAGGAGGAGGAAGACTTCCAAGAGACATTACAACTAATGAGGGAAGTTGGCTATGATTCGTCCTTTATGTTCAAATACTCCGAGCGACCAGGGACTTATGCTGCACGCTTTTTAGATGATAATGTGCCTGAAGAGGTCAAAGGTCGTCGCCTTGCGGAGATGATTGAACTGCAGAATCAATTATCTTTGGAGAGTAATCAAAGAGATGTTGGTAAGGTTGTAGAAGTGCTTGTTGAAGGCTTTAGTAAGCGTTCTCGTGAGCATCTTTTTGGTCGTACTCAGCAGAATAAGGTTGTTGTCTTTGAGAAAAACGGCTACCGCATTGGGCAGTATGCTCAAGTAAAGATTGAGAGCGTTACCTCTGCAACGCTCATTGGCAAACCTATAGAGCCTGCATCTGCTCGTCCAACACATTAAAAAAGAATAAAACTTAGACCGATGTCAAGCAAAGAATTAAAAAATAAATTAGGAATGCCAGAGCCTTCGCTTAGACGATTGCCTTGGTATCTTTCACACGTAAAATTATTGTACGCTGAGGGACAGGTACAAGTTTCTTCTACGAATATTGCTAAAGGTGTTGGGCTTGACCCTGCTCTTGTGGCGAAAGACTTATCTTATGTTTCGCTCAATGGTCGCACTCGTGTTGGCTATCAAATCCAAGAGGTCATTGAAGTCCTTGAGCAAGTTCTGGGCTTTACTAGCTCGCATAAAGCTTTTCTTGTGGGGGTTGGTAGTTTAGGGGCTTCACTACTTGCCGATAAGGGTTTGCGTCATTTCGGACTAGATATAGTCGCAGGTTTTGATATTAACCCTGACATTGTCGGCACGAACATAGGCGAAGTACCAGTCTATCACGTAGATGAGATTAAGGAACGAATGGAACAAGAAGAGGTTGATATTGCAATCTTAACCGTTCCTATCAAGCAGGCTCAGAGAACGAGCGATATGCTTGCAAAGGTCGGCATTCGTGCTATTTGGAACTTTACCCCTGTGCGTATTCAAGTGCCAGAGGAGATTGTCGTGCAAAATACCTCAATGTATGCCCACTTAGCACTAATGTTCACTCGTCTTCAGCTGAATAACTAAAGCATTAAAAAGGCTAATTGTAATGAAGATATTTGCTCTTGCTTTTAACTTCCCTAAGCGAGCTAAAGAATTTGGCAAAGCTAGGGCAAACGATGAGATAGAGTTTTTCCACAAAGGCGACTCGGTTCTTCGTCCGAATACCCCTTTCTTTTTGCCTGAATGGGCGGAGGAAATGGAGGCAGGCGTGGAGCTTGCCGTTAAGATTAAGCGAGTAGGTAAGTATATTGCTGAACGTTTTGCTCATCGTTATTACGATGAAGTAACAATAGCTTTGGACTTTACGGAGCGAAAGTTCTTGAACGAAGCGATTGCTAATGGAGGTTCTTGGTCGAAGGCTAAGGTTTTTGATAATTCATTGGCTTTGGGCAATTGGACTGATAAAGAGGTCTTTGCCTTTCCTCATCAGCATTGTGCTTTTGCCTTGCATCAGAACGGACAGGAAGTTCAAGCGGAAAATAGCAAGGATATGCTTCATCATATTGACGCAGTTATTGCCGAGATTAGTCAGTATCATACGCTGAAGATTGGCGATATTATCTTGCTTGGTTCGCCTGCCAATGCTCCTCGTTTGGCTATTGGCGATAGATTAGAAGGCTTTATTTCAGGGAATAAGCTTTTAGAAGTAGAAATTAAATAAGATAAATAACATAGTTATGTCGGATAATAAAGTGAGGGTGCGTTTTGCACCAAGTCCTACAGGGGCTTTACATATTGGGGGTGTGCGTACTGCCTTATACAATTACCTATTTGCTCGTGCTAACGGAGGCGAAATGGTCTTGCGTATAGAAGATACGGATAGTCAGCGTTTCGTTGAAGGAGCTGAAACTTATATTATTGAAAGCCTTGAGTGGCTTGGCATTAAGTTTGACGAAGGTGTTTCTTTCGGAGGCGAATACGGTCCTTATCGTCAAAGCGAACGTCGTGATATTTACCGTAAATATGTGCAGTATCTTCTTGATAATGGCAAAGCATATTACGCTTTTGATACGCCAGAAGAACTTGATACTAAGCGTCAAGAAATCAAGAATTTCCAATATGATGCGACGACTCGTCTATCAATGCGTAACTCTCTTGTGCTAAGCAAAGAGGAAGTAGAAGAACTTATTGCTCAAGGAACTAAATACGTTGTTCGTTTCCTCATTGAGGGCGGACAAGAGGTTATTGTTAATGACCTTGTGCGTGGTTCGGTTAGTTTCAATTCATCAGTTCTTGACGATAAGGTTCTGTATAAGAGTGCTGATGACCTACCTACTTATCACTTAGCGAATATCGTTGATGACCATTTGATGAAAATCAGCCACGTAATCCGTGGAGAAGAATGGTTGCCTTCCGCTCCTCTACACGTTTTGCTCTATGAGGCTCTTGGTTGGGCGGAGACAATGCCAAAGTTCGCACACCTTCCGCTTCTATTGAAACCTGACGGCAATGGCAAGCTCTCTAAGCGAGACGGCGACAGACTTGGTTTCCCTGTTTTCCCTCTTGAGTGGATTGACCCAAAGACAGGCGACAAGTCTTCGGGTTATCGTGAGAGCGGTTATCTGCCCGAAGCCGTTGTTAATTTCGTTGCTCTGCTGGGTTGGAATCCAGGGGGTGAGGAGAGCGAAATACTTTCTATGGACGAACTTATTCAGCACTTCAACCTTGAAAAATGTAGTAAGGCAGGGGCTAAATTTGACTACAACAAAGGGAAATGGTTCAATCAGCAGTACATTCAGCAGTATAGAGATGAGCAACTTTTACCACTTGTAAAACCTTATTTCCTAGAGGAATTAGCTAATATAGACGACGAACAGCTAAGCAAAGTTATTGGTTTGGTTAAAGAACGTTGTCATCTTTTGAGTGATTTTTGGGAACAAGCTTCTTTCTTCTTCCAAGCTCCTTGTGAGTATGACGAGAAAACGGTTAAGAAGCGTTGGAAAGAGCAGACGCCTCAGCAGATGACAGAACTAATTGCCGTGCTTGAGACTCTGCCTGAAGAAATGCCAGCCGAAGAAAGCGAAGCAATGGTTAAGGCTTGGCTTGAAGAGAAGGGTTACGGAATGGGAGCTGTAATGAATGCTTTCCGCTTGGCTCTTGTTGGAGCTGCGAAAGGACCTCATCTCTTTAACATCACGGCTCTCCTAGGCAAAGCCGAGACGCTCAAGCGTTTACACTCTGCTATCAAGGCTCTAGCTTAGTCTATTCAAACTATAACTCAAAAACAATAGCCCTGCAGAACTAAATTCTGCAGGGCTATCATTTTTTTAAGACTTTAGCTATACTATTAAACTAGCCTGTTATTTTAGGTTTTTCACAATTTCATATTGATCTCTGTTCTTGTAATTAGCTAATGCAATGCCAATATACTTATTCATATCTTTTTCGAAATCTTCCCATTTAACAGAGTGGATATAGCTTGCATTGTCTTCATATATAGTAATCCCATTGCATTTTCTTATTTCAGGTTTTTTCTTATTAAACATATTCTTACTAAGAATATCAAACAAAAAATCTGTTTTTAGTGTTCTGCTTCTACATCTTTCGTTGTAAGTAATATAATATTCATAGCTTCCGTTCTCATCAGGTAATACTACTGCAAGAACAGCATTTGTCTTACTATTTTGCCCTTGTCTTGATTGTTCTCTTAGAGAATAAGAAATTTCCCAAGGAATCCATTGTTCTTTTTCAGGTTCATTTGTTTTCATCCCTTTTGATATTAGAACAATGGTTACAGTACTATCAAATATTTTGTCTCCTAATTTAGACCCAATTGTAGAGTCTGCGAGGGAGCTCATATCTTCTCCATCATTTTCCCCCTTATTTATGTGGTCGCTTTCATCTATCATATCCTGAATTTCATCCACATAATGCCTAGCCGTTGTTTCTGTACAATTTGGCAATCCTTTTACAAGTGAATCTGCATACTTGTATGAAATGAAAATTTTCTTTCCCATAAATCTTAAAATAAAAACATTACTAACAAAGTTACTATAATTGACACCCCATAAAATGGAATTAAAGTTTTAGATAAAATTGCTGATAACCAAGAATTATCTTCATTTGAATAATGTGATGCATTCATATTGAAATCAATATCATTATTATCTTTATTTGCAATTTCTCTGTATAAGTCTCTGTATTGCCTTTCTTGTAAAAGGTAAAATCCATCAAGAAGCCAAAAAACAGGAATTACAATATATGAAATGAGGGCATAGTTTAGATTTGCATCTTTTGCTGAAAATGCAAATAATGCAGAAACTAAGGTAACTGTCCAGCCCTTTATAAAAAAGGAATTAGAGTTCATCCGTGTGATTACATTTTGAATAAACTCAAGATGTTTAATCTTCTGTTCCATACCCATTCTTTCATTATGGTTTATCTATTCTTTACTGATATTACAAATATAACTAAATTACCCTAAAGTTTCATTACTTTGGTTAAGAATATACTTTTAGAAGAAATACTACAAATCGGAACACTCGCAGACCTCATCCATAGGATATTCTTAATTATCTATTTATCAAAGACTTATAAATTCCCTTGATTTGTTAAAAAAGTTACTGGGAACATTTTGAAAAGTTTTCCCTGTAATTTGAAAAAGTTTTCCCAAAAACTTTTTTGAGTCTTCCCTCATACTTCTCAAGCTTAGCCGAATGCCACAAATCGGAACAGGCTCAGAGTGTTGCCCTGCTTCGAAAGAGCTTTTCTTGTGGATATTGGTTTATATTATTACCTTTGCTATAATAAAAGAGGCTATATTCATCATAAGCGTAGGCTTTTAACCTCTATTTACTAAATAAATACGAAAAAACAATGCGTGATATTAAAGAATATATTGAGGAAAATAAAGAGCGTTTTCTTGAAGACCTCTTTGAACTAATTCGCATTCCAAGTATCAGTGCCAAGAGTGAGCATAAAGCAGATATGCAAGCTTGTGCAGAGCATTGGCGAGACCATTTGTTAAGCCTAGGGATAGATAAGGCTGAAGTTTTTCAGACGGAAGGCAACCCTGTAATGTATGGCGAGTACATACAAGATGAAAATCTGCCAACGGTACTCGTTTATGCGCATTACGATGTTATGCCCGTTGAACCACTTGAACTGTGGAAGAGCGAGCCATTTGAACCTGAAGTGCGAGACGGTCATATTTGGGCAAGAGGAGCGGACGACGACAAAGGGCAGTCAATGATACAAGCTAAAGGCTTTGAGACTGCATTGCGTCTAGGTTTAGTTAAGTGTAATGTTAAGTTTCTCTTTGAGGGCGAGGAGGAAATTGGCTCAACGCATTTGGAAGGCTTCTGTCAGGAGCATAAGGAAATGCTTAAGGCTGATATTATCCTTGTTTCGGATACAGGAATGGTTTCCAAAGATGTTCCTTCACTAACTTCAGGACTGCGTGGCTTAGCTTATTGGCAAATTGAAGTAACGGGACCGAATAGAGACTTACATTCGGGACACTTCGGCGGAGCTGTTGCCAACCCAATCAATGAACTTTGTAAGCTTATTGCTCAAGTACAAGATGAAGATGGACGCATTCAAATTCCACATTTCTACGATGATGTCATTGAGCTAACACAAGAAGAACGTGATATGATAGCACAAGTACCATTCTCTGAGGAGCAATATCTGAAAGCTATTGATATTGATGCTGTTTGGGGAGAGAAAGGTTTTCATACGCTGGAACGTAATAGCTGTCGCCCTTCTTTTGATGTTTGTGGTATTTGGGGCGGTTATACAGGCGAAGGAGCGAAGACCGTTCTCCCAAGTAAGGCTTATGCTAAAGTCTCTTGTCGCCTCGTGGCAGCTCAAGACCATAAGAAGATTAGTGAAGATTTTGTGCGATATATTGAGAGCATTACGCCGAAGCATATTAGAGTTAAGGTTACGCCTATGCACGGCGGTCAGGCTTACTTATGCCCGATAGACCTGCCAGCTTATAAGGTTGCAGAGGGAGCTGTGGAAAAAGTCTTTGGTAAGCGTCCGCTTGCGATTAGACGAGGGGGCAGTATTCCTATTATCTCTACCTTTGAGCGTGTGCTTGGGATTAAGACTATTTTAATGGGCTTTGGACTAGAAAGTAATGCTATTCATTCGCCTAATGAGAATATGCCACTAGATATTTTCTACAAGGGCATTGAGGCTGTGGCAGAATTTTACAGAGCCTTCCCACAAGATTAAATAAAGATAAAAGATAGATGTCAATACTTATAAAGAATGCCTATATAAATGGGCAAACACAAGATTTACTGATTGAGGGTAACCTTATCAAACGCATTGCGAAAGATATAGAAGCTCCTAAGGATTGTCGCCTTATAGACGGCAAGGATAAAGCAGTTATTCCTGCGATGATTAACACGCATACCCACGCTGCGATGACGCATTTCCGTGGTTATGGCGATGACCTGCCTCTGATGACTTGGCTAGAAAATTACATTTGGCCAGTAGAGGCTAGAATGAAAGATGAAGACGTATACATCGGAGCTAGACTTGCTTGCTTGGAGATGATTAAGAGCGGAACGAGTACTTTCCTTGATATGTATATGTGTCCGCTTGAGACAGCTCGTGCAGTGGAAGAAATGGGACTAAGAGCAATGATTTCTTATACGCTCTTTGACCAAGGAAATGCAGAGCGTGCGGAACTAGACCGTAAGCGTAGCTATGAGTATTTGGAGAAGTTCAAAGAGTTCTCTTCTCGCATTACTTTCAATCTAGGTCCTCACGCTATTTATACGGTTTCGGGCGAGCAATTGCAGTTCTGTCATAAGTTTGCTCAGGAAAATAACGTTAAAATTCATCTGCACCTCTCGGAGACAAAAGGCGAAGTTGAGGAATGTCAGCGTCTGCACGGTACAACGCCTGTGCGTTACCTAGACCAACTTGGCGTGCTTAGTCCGAACCTTGTTTTGGCTCATATGATTTGGGTAGATGAGGAAGAGATGGATTTAATCGCAAAGTCAGGGGCAAGCGTGGTGCATAACCCTGCATCTAATATGAAACTTGCAAGTGGTTATGCTTTCCCTTATGAGGAGTATAAGAAACGTGGGATTAAAGTTGGTCTAGGAACTGATGGCTGTTCGTCTTCCAACAACCTAGATATGTTCGTGGCAATGAAGCTTGGTTCTCTTCTTGGTAAGGTTTGGCGTTACGACAGCACTGCCGTGAAGGCTGAGGATATTTTCGCCTCGGCAACTTCTATCGGAGCGGACATTCTTGGCTTAAACGCAGGACGTATTGAAGAAGGTCGTTTGGCTGACCTTTCGCTTATTGACCTTAATCGTCCTGAACTTGTGCCGATGAATAATCTGATTTCTAACTTAGTCTATTCTACCTCAGGGGCTTGTGTAGATACTTTCATCGTGGACGGCAAAATCCTTATGGAGAACGGCTATGTAGAGGGCGAGGAAGAGATTATCGCAGAAGCTCGTGCTATGGCGGAGCGAGTTATTCCGAAGGCTTAGGCTTTATTGGACTTTATTCATTAACTTAGTAGAAACATTTATAAATTACAAACAATATAAAAAATTAAATTATGCAAGAACAACATTATCACGAGGCTGCATCATTTCTAGCCTCTCGCCTACCTAAAGAAACTAAAACAGCTATCGTACTTGGTAGTGGACTTGGCGAACTCGCAAATGCTATTGAAAATCCAACAGTTATTCCATATAATCAAATTCCACACTTCGCTAGTTCTACTGCAGTAGGGCATAAGGGAAATTTGATTGCAGGGACATTAAATGGAGTCAATGTACTTGCAATGCAGGGACGCTTTCACTTCTACGAAGGCTATCCAATGGAGCAAGTTACTTTCCCTATCCGTGTGATGAAGTTGCTTGGTATTGAGAATTTGCTCGTTTCTAACGCAGCAGGAGGTGTGAATACTTCGTTCAAGGTTGGCGATTTGATGATTATTACCGACCATATCAACAACTTACCTAATCCATTGATTGGGCCAAATAAGGATATGTTCGGGGTGCGTTTCCCTGATATGACGCGTGCTTACGACCGCGAGTTCATTACTAAAGCAAAGGGTATTGCTCAAGAGCTAGCAATTGATGTTAAGGAAGGGGTTTACGTTGGCTTGACAGGTCCTTCTTATGAGACGCCTGCTGAGTATAAATTCTGGGGTAGTGTCGGCGGTGATGCTATTGGTATGAGTACTGTTCCTGAAGTGATTGTAGCTCGCCACGCAGGTATCCGTGTCTTTGGTATGAGCGTAATTACAAACGAAGGTTATCACTTCGCTGATGACTTCGTAAACGATGCTCAAGATGTGATTGACGCTGCCAATGCTGCGAGCGTTAAAATGGGACGTATCTTCTCAGAACTCGTTCGTCAGCTCTAAGAAACTCAAATTTTTCTTATAAAAACCTTAAGAGAAGTGTAGAAACTTGCTTTTAAGGTTTTTATATTAGAGAAATTATGCTTTTCTTTGTACTATAAATCGTACGTTAGATAGTATAATAAGTAAATATATAGAGCAATGAAGAATTATATTGGAGTTTTGATTCTCCTTTTGGGAGCACTTACCTTAATTTATTCAGGATTTAATCCTTCTTATGATGATAATACGCTTCTTGGCGTTGGTTTGTTAGCTGTGGTTGTTGGGTTTATCGTCCACATTTTCATCAATAAGACGGATAAAAGTATTGACTAAGTAGTTTTGGTTCATAGGATAATAGAGCAGGGCAGGAGGGGCAAACCTTCTTGTCCTGTTTGCTTTTTTCATTATGTTAAGGAGGATTATTTATAGACTTTTAGCCTTATTTTTTATTCTAAACCTCGCTCAGAAAGAAGCTTTTGGACAAGCTTTGGCTACGATTAAAGGGCGTGTCATTGATGACGCTACAGAGCAAGGATTAGCTTACGTTAATGTCTTGCTTGTGGGGACGACGCAAGGGACGACGACCAACGAAGAGGGCTATTTTGTCTTAAAGAACGTTCCGCTTGGTTATCAACAGCTTCAAGCCTCAAGTATTGGCTATGAAGACGCACTTTCCGAAGAAGTTCTAATCACTCGCAAGGGGCTTTCTTCAATGCTTATTGAGATGACGGAAGATAGTGCTTTGCTTAATGAAATTGTTGTAGCTCCGTCGCTCTTTAAGAAGTCTATCATTCGTCCTGTCTCAATGCAAACGCTTGGTATTGCTAGCATAGAGAAGAACCCAGGGGGCAATAGAGATGCTCTCAAGGTGCTTCAGTCTCTTCCGGGGGTTGCCTCTAACCCAGGTTTTAGAAACGACATTATTATCCGAGGAGGGGCGACAGGCGAGAATAAGTTTTACCTTGACGGCATTGAAGTGCCTGTGGTCAATCATTTCCAGACGCAGGGGGCGACAGGCGGTTCAATTGGGATTATCAATACGGATTTGCTTCAGAGTGTACAGTTCATAACGAGCGGTTTTTCCGCTAATAGGGGCAATGCTCTTAGCTCTGTCGTAGAGTTTAAGACGAAGACAGCTCCACAAGAAAAGCTAAAGCCTAGAGCTACGCTTGGCACTTCGGATGCAGGGCTTACGATGATGGGAGCGATGAGCAAAAAGACAAGCTATATGCTGGCTCTTAGGCACTCTTACTTACAATTTCTTTTCAAAGCCTTATGTTTGCCCTTCCTCCCAACCTATACGGACTTTCAGTTTAATATAAAATCTCGTTTGGGCAAGCGAGATAAACTAACCTTCTTAGGCGTTGGCTCTATTGACCAATTTCGCTTAAATAGTGCGGTTAATGAGGGTGTTACAGACAGCAAGCTCATCAGACGAAACAATTATATCCTTAATAATATCCCCATACAAGAGCAGTGGAGCTATACGCTTGGGGCAAATTATCAGCATTATCTTGCTCCGAAATCTAAATTATCCGTTGTGCTAAGTCAAAGCATTTGGCAGAATAATACACATAAATATAAAGATCGTCAGGAGCGTGAACTTTCACTAGACTATCGCTCACGAGAGCTAGAGACACGTTTACGTTGTGAATTAGACCACGAGCTTGGGCAGGGCTATAAGCTTAACCTCGGAGCAGGGCTTAAACACCTTTTCTATACAAACCGCACAAAGCAAGAACTAGCCTTGCCGACTGGCATTATACCTATTGACTATAGTGCTGAGCTTTCGCTGATGAATTATGCTCTTTGGACAGAACTAAAGAAAGACTTCTTCAGCAGAAAGCTAGGAGTTGTCCTTGGTCTGAGAGCGGAGGGCGTAAGCTATAATAAGGAAATGGTTAACCCATTAAGACAACTTTCTCCTCGCCTTTCTCTGCGTTATGCCTTGACCGAGCAGTTGGCTCTAAAGCTCAGTTCGGGTTTGTATTACCAAATCCCCGCTTATACGATTTTGGGCTACAAAAACCACAACCTAGACTTTGTCAATAAGTCCGACGCTCGCTATATGCAGGCGACACACTTCGTTGGAGGTTTTGAGTTCTTTTCAAGAGCAAACCTAAAGCTTTCAGTTGAATCGTTTTATAAAGGATACAAACATTACCCTTACTCACTCAAAAAGCAAGTAAGTCTAGCAAATCTTGGTTCGGCTTATGGCGTTGTGGGTAATGAAGCCGTAAGCTTTAATTCCCTTGGGCGTGCCTATGGCTTGGAGTTTCTCTGTCAGAAGAAGTCTCATTCTGGGCTGTATGGCATACTTGCCTATACGCTTGTCTTTAGTGAGTTCAAGGACGCTAATGGGGTTTACGTGCCTTCTACTTGGGACAATCGCCATTTGCTAACATTTACAGGTGGTATTCATCTCAAGCGTGGGTGGGAGCTTGGGCTGAAGTTCCGTTACGTTGGGGGCAGACCTTACACGCCTTATGACTATGATGCCTCGTCTTTGGTTGCAAAATACGACATTAGTAAAGCAGGTATTTTTGATTATACTAAGCTTAATACGAAACGCTTTAAGGGTTATTCTCAGTTAGATATTCGCTTAGATAAGACGTGGTTCTTAAAGAATATGGCGATTAACCTCTACCTTGATGTGAAGAATGTCTATGCTTCGGAGAATGTTGGCGAGGCTTATCTCTTACCCAAAGTTAATGCACAAGGCGAATACCTCCGAGATCCACAGGACAACACTCGCTATCAACTAGAAGAACTTGAGAATAGTATTGGCAGAGTAATGCCAAGCATCGGCTTAGTCATTGATCTCTAAGCCTGCTTTATTCTTCTGTCTTTAGTCATTGCTTTTAGCCCAGCAGGAGCGGTATTGCTTCTAAGAGGCTTGCCATATCAGGGAAGACGAGGTCTGCTCCTTCGTCCCATAGCACGCTGTCTGCTAGAGGTCCCGTATTAACGGCAATGGTAAAGCAATTCGCCGAATGGGCTGAACGCACGCCTTTTGGAGCATTTTCAATGACAATGGTTTCATAAGCTTGCAAGCCTCCTTTCTGCATTCCCATAAGGTAAGGCTCGGGATTGGGTTTGCCTATCTTCACATCTAAACCAGTTACGATACGCTCTTGGCTAAAAGCATTGGGATAAGCGTCGTTCAAGCGTCCAAGGAGCGAGCTTTGTGATGAGCCTGTTACGATTACTCTTGTTAAACTTGCCAAAGCTTCTACCACTTTCGGAGCGTTAGGAATAACCGAGCCGTCGTTATATTGATTGAATAGTTCCGTTTTGCGAGCATAAACCGCTTGCTGTTCTTCCCTCGTTGCTTCTCTGCCAAAATCTCTTTGGTACAGGAGGTTGATTGAATAAACCCCTGTTTGCCCTTCAAACATATAACAATCCGCTTCGCACATTGTCAAGCCAAATTCCTTAGCTGTCTCCTGCCACGAACGGCTATGAGCAGGCATTGAATTATAAAGTACGCCGTCCATATCAAAGCAAACGCCTCGGAACTTAACTTTTTCTATTTGATGTCTTTCGGCAAAGTTTGCCAAAGCTTTTTTTATATCTTCTTCCTTCATCTTTCTTACAAAAAAGAGAGAGCTATACTTCTAAGGTATAGCTCTCCAAATTTTAATTGCAGCAATTACTTCTTTTTGCCTTGATTAGCTACGGCATCCATTAGCTTTTTGATTTCTTCTGGGTCGCCCAAGAAGTAATCTTTCACTAGATTAAGTTCATCGTCAAACTCAAACACATAGGGAACTGCTGTTGGCAAGTTCAATGATACGATGTCTTCATCGCTGATACCCTTCAAGACCTTGATGATACCACGAAGGCTATTTCCGTGAGCAGCTACAAGCACATCGTCGTGCTCCATAAGCGTTGGGAAAATGTTGTTCTGCCAATAAGGAAGCGTACGAGCTACGCAGTGGCAAAGAGCTTCTGTAGAAGGTACATATTCTGGCACAACCTTAGCATAACGTGGGTCTGCGAATGCACTACGCTCGTCGCCCTTTTCGATTGGAGCAGGAGGAACATCATAGCTACGACGCCAAACAAGTACTTGCTCATCGCCGTACTTTTCAGCTGTTTCAGCCTTGTTAAGTCCTTGAAGCATACCATAATGCTTTTCGTTTAGACGCCAGCTCTTCTCTACAGGAATCCAATCCAAATCCATACAATCAAGGATTTGGTTAAGCGTTTTAATCGCACGCTTTAGGTAAGAAGTATAAGCTTTTCCAAACTTAAAGCCTTCTTTCTTAAG
>PDWI01007838.1_pt1 | contig 12774 bp, 13 predicted proteins | sample 1430891 | NCBI WGS metagenome assembly PDWI01 (sample SAMN01162508, study PRJNA174530) | Oral metagenome, whole genome shotgun sequencing project. | biome: Marine environment; feature: Marine mammal; material: Swab sample of the gingival sulcus; isolation source: swab sample of gingival sulcus... | reverse complement strand
ATAACACTACAAAAGAAGGACTTGAAAAAAATAGAAGAGTTTCTGCTGAGGTATTTAATAGTGCTGAAGATTTAAACTCTTATATTTCTGGTGAAAAAGCTAGAATTTCTGATATAAAATATAAAGAACAATAATAAGTAGAGATTTTTTCTCTACTTATTCAAAAAATTTTATGAAAAATTTACTAAAAAAAATTAAAGACTTTAATGAACTAGTGATGTTTCAACATTCTATTTTTTCTTTACCCTTTATTTTTATAGCTATGGTAGTTGCTGCTAAAGGTTGGTTTGGATTTAAGTTGTTAGTTTTAGGAACACTTGCAGCTCTTAGTGCTAGAAATTTTGCTATGGGATTTAATCGATATTTAGATAGAGATATTGATGCTTTAAATCCAAGAACAGTAAATCGTCCAAATGTTGATGGAAGATTAAGTGCAAATACTATTTTTATATTTACTATGTTAAATGCAGCAGCATTTATAATAGTTGCATATTTTGTAAATAGTTTGGCTTTATATTTATCTCTTCCAATTTTATTGGTTATTGCTTCTTATTCTTATTTTAAAAGATTTTCATATCTTGCACATATTATTTTAGGGATATCTTTAGCTTTAGCTCCAATAGCTGGAGTTGTTGCAGTAAGTGAATCAATATTTTTATGGACTGTATTATTAAGTATAGGTGTTATGTTCTGGGTTGCTGGATTTGATTTACTATATTCTTTGCAAGATATTGAAGTAGATAAAAAGCTAAATCTTCACTCAATACCTTCTAAATTTGGTGTTAAAAATACTATGAATATATCAAGGGGTTTTCATATTTGTACAGTTGTTTTTTGGTTACTTTTCGTAATCACTTCTGAAAGTTCTTATTTTGCGTATCTTGCAGTTATTGTAAGTGCTTTGATGTTATTTTATGAACATTATTTGGTTAATAAAGACTTTACTAAGATAGATAAAGCTTTCTTTACAGTAAATGGATATTTAGGGATTGTATTTTTAATATTAATTATTTTAGATAATACATTTTTACAAATAAAAATATAAGTAAAACTACTTATATTTTTATCTTTCTTTGGGAAATATTATCTCATTGTTTTGAGTATGTGTATTTCTTAGATATTTTTTAGGGAAAATAAATCTTTTCTTGGCTTTATTTCTTATAATCTTATTGTGTGAGTTTTTTACAGTATTTGTTTTAACTATAGGTTCAATTTTTTTAGAAATTTTATTCTTTGGTTTTTTCTTATAAATTTTCTTTTTATAAGTTTTTACTTTTTTAGTACTAAGTCTTACTGGAAAAGGATTTAGTTTTTTTAATTCATAAGACAATGTGTTTTTAAAACTATATGCTTTTTGTTTTGTTTTAAATTTACCATATATTACTCTATATCGTTTTTTATATCGTATTGTACGAACATCTTTTTTATTTTTTAGATACTTGTGTATAAAATGTCTTGCATTTTCTTTATTTTGAACATTTGCAAAAACTAGAGTATAGCTTTGGGCATAAGAAAAACTCCCCAAAAGCAAACTAAAAACTAAAAATAATTTTTTAAACAAAATATCCTCCTTTATTTTACTTTATAGTTTAAATAATATTCTATTTCACTTGGTGTTAAGATTTTGATAGTATTCGTACTTCCTGGCATACCTACAGGGTAACCAACAGTAGCCACATACGTTCCGTTTTTATTTAAAAGACCTTTTTTTTCTAAAGTTTTTAAAATTTTATGAAACATCTTAGATGCTTGAGCTTCTTTTATCTCACTTATTGGTGTAACTCCCCAAATAGCATTTAGAGAATTTAGTACTTTTTTCTTATGAGTAAAAGCATAGATTTTTGTTTTTGGTCTATATCTTGATAATTTAAGTGCAGATTTTCCTGAACTTGTAAGTGCTAATATCCCATCTGCTTTTATATCATCAGCAAGTTTTGTAACGGTTGCTTGAATTACATCAAATTCATCTAAATATTCAAATTTTCTTTGTTTATTAAAATTATACATATCTTCTGTTCTTGATATGATATTACTCATAGTATCAACAACATTGACAGGATCAACTCCTACTGCACTTTCTTCACTTAGCATAACAGCATCAGTCCCATCTAGCACAGCATTTGCAACATCTGATATTTCAGCTCTTGTTGCTCTTTCGTTGTGTGTCATTGATAAAAGCATTTGTGTTGCAGTAATTACAGGAATACCAGTGTTATTTGCTTTTTTTATAAGCATTTTTTGAATAGTTGGTACATCATAGTAAGGCACTTCTATCCCTAAATCGCCCCTTGCTACCATCAATCCATCACTTGCTTTTACAATTTCATCTATATTTGAAACAGCATCAAATTTTTCAATTTTGGCTATAAGTTTACCTTTATATCCTTTTAACAGTTTTCTTGCTCTTTTCATATCATTTGCATTTTGTACAAAAGAAATAGCAAAATAATCAACTTGATTTTTCACTCCCCATGCTATATCTTCTATATCTTTTTTTGTGATTACATTTATGTCTATTACCGTATTTGGAAAATTTACACCCTTTCTTGAAGATAATAAACCATGGTTTTCTATCATAGCTTTTACTTTTGGTTTAGTTTCTATAACTTTTGCTCTTATTGTTCCATCATAAAGATAAATATATTCATCAACTTTGATTTTATCTAAGATATCAGGATAGTTAATAGATACTACATATTTTTTATCAGATTTTTTATAGCCTAGTATTTCATCTTTTAGAAAAGTGATTTCATCACCTCTATGTAATTCAAAAGGTTCTTTTAAGTCTCCTATTCTTACTTTTGGTCCAGAAATATCTTGTAAAATACCAACAGTTGTATTTAAGTTTTTCATAGCTTTTTTGATATTGTTTAGTGTTTCTAAGTGATACTTGTGATCTCCATGAGAAAAATTAAGCCTGAACATATCAGCACCTGCTTTTATTAGTTTTTCTATCATCTCAACAGTATTACTAACTGGTCCTAAAGTTGCTAGTATTTTTGTTCTTTTTTCCATAATAAGCTCCCTATTATATATTAAGAACCATTATATCTAAAAATCATTATATTTGTATTGAAACACAATTTTTTAACTTTTTTGAGGTAAAATAGCTTATAAAAATTAAGGAAAAGAATATGAAATATATAAATTTAAAATCAATGATATCTTCACTTGCTATTGCAAGTATGTTAGCAGGTTGTGCAACTGGTAATTCTAATCAAACAGTTCAAGACAATCAAAATGCTATCATAGGAACTACAGTTGGAGCTATTGCAGGTGTTATTTTAGGTAATAATATTGGAGGTGGTAGCAAATCTAGAAATAAAGTTATAGGTGCAGTTGCAGGTGCTGCTATTGGTGGAGCTATTGGGTATAACATAGATAAACAAGCAAAAGAAGTTGCTGATAGTTTAAATACAAATGTAAACAATAACCCAAATGCAGTTTTAGATCCATCTCAAGATTTAATCGTATCAAATACAGATAAATTTGTAAAAGTTATGTTCAGAGATAAAATGATGTTTAAAACAAATTCATCAGTTCCAACTGCAAGTGCAGAATATAAAATTTCAAAAGTTTCAAGTGTACTGGATAAATATCCAAATACCATAGTTCAAGTTGTAGGATATACAGATAGTAGAGGGTCTTATGCTTATAACAAAAGATTATCAGAAGAAAGAGCTTCAAATGTAGGTAATACTTTATTTACTTCTGGTGTAAAAAATCAGATTTTCTCAAAGGGTTGTTCTTATGATAAACCAATTGCACCAAATACAAGTAAAGAAAATATGGCATTAAATAGAAGAGTTGAGATATATTTATATCCAAATACTCAAGCTATTACAGATGTTTGTAAATAAAAACTTTTGATATAAGTTATTTATGGAAAGTTTTAGTGAATATTTTGAAAAATGGCTATATAATAAAGATGGGTATTATTCAAACTATAAACAAATAGGTAAAGAAGGAGATTTCTTTACCTCTGTTTCTACTTCATCCTTTTTTGGAGGAGCAATAGCAAATAAAATCATAAAAACTATAAGTGAAGGTTTTTTGCAAGAAGATACAACGATAGTAGAAATAGGTGCTCATAGGGGATATTTACTTGCTGATATTGTACAATTTATCTATACTTTAAAACCACAATTATTAAAAACTTTGAATTTTGCCATAATTGAAAAATATGATAATCTAAAACAAGAACAAAAAAGATATTTGGAAGAATCTTTTGGAAATAGTATAAAGTTTAAGCACTATGATGATATCTCAAAAGTGAGACTAGATAGTGCTTTTATCTTAGCAAATGAAATATTTGATTGCTTTCCTTGTGATTTAGTTTATACAAATAAAGAAGGTCTTTTACAAAAAGCTTATGTCAAAAATCATAATATAAGTTTTCATATTTGTGAAGATGAAAAACTAAAAGCACACTGTTCTAAATATACTATAACAAAAGGTGAAGTTTCTTTATCTTATGAATCTTTTGTAAAAAATTTATGTAGAAATATCAATAAATTTGAGTTTTTAAGTTTTGATTATGGAGATAAATATCCTAGAAATGATTTTTCTATAAGAATATATCAAAAACATAAAGTTTATTCACTTTTTGAAGAAAAATTAGTCTTAGAAAATTTATATAAAAAAAGTGATATTACTTATGATGTAGATTTTTCTTATATTATGGATTTATTTAAAGAAGAAGGTATAACAAATCTTGATTTTAGCACGCAATTAAAAGCTTTAGTTGATTTTGGTATCTTAGAACTTTTGGAAATTTTAAAAGCAAATGTTAGTGAAAAAGTGTATTTAAGAGAGCTTGGAAAAGTAAAAATACTTCTTGACCCAACTAATATGGGTGAGAGATTTAAAGTGTTAAATGTAAGGAAAAATCTTGAGTAGAGAAAGAGGAAATGAGGCTGAAAAAAAAGCTATAACTTTTTTGGAAAATCAGGGATTTAAAATCATAGAGCAGAATTTCTATGCGAAGAAACTAGGGGAGATTGATATAGTAGCTTTGAAAAAAGACACTTATCATTTTGTAGAAGTAAAATCTGCAAGAGATTATGAAACAGCTATAAATAATCTAAATTCATCAAAATTATCAAAATTGAAAAGAAGTATATCTTACTATATTCAAGTTAAGCAAGTACAAAAAGCTTATTGTTTAGATGTGATAATAGTAAGTGAAGATGGGATTGATTTTATTGAGAATATTAGTCTTTAAATCAAAGTAATCTAACTTTTTGACTAAGAGAATATCCCATACCTTTTACTGATAAAATAGTATCAAATGGTAGTTTTCTTCTTAATCTTTTTATCATAGCTCGTACATTTACCAAGTTTGTATCTTCACCTTCCCATACATATTCTGTAATCTCATCATAACTAGCTATATGGTGTAAGTTTTTTGAAAAGAGTTCTAAAAATAAGATTTCTTTTTTTGTAAGTTCTATTTCTTCTTCTTTTTTATATAAAATATGATTTATAAAGTTATATTTATATACTTCATCTAGTTGTAAAAATTGTTTTGGAATATCACAAAATATTTTTACTTTTTGTACTAGTTCTAGCATATAGAAGGGTTTTTTTATATAGTCACAACAACCTAAAGTGTAAGCTTTTTGTATGTTTTTTAAATCACAATTTGAATTTATAATCAAAGCTGGTACTTTTTTATGTTTTATTCTTGATAATTCTAACATATCTAAAGCATCTAAATTTGAACAGTTTATATCAAAAATAAAACAAGAATATCCTTTATCCAAAGCGTCTAAAGCATCTTTAGTATTCTTATAAATATCAACTTTATAATTTTCTTTTTCAAGAGAAGTTTTGATATCGTTTGCTAAATGTTTGTCATTTTCTAAAATTAAAATTTTCAATATAATGCAACCTAAATATTTTTATAGGGTAGAATTATATATTAATAAAAATAAAGGAAAGTATAAAAAGGATAAAGTTTTTTAAATTTTATAAAAAGGTAAGATTACTCTTACCTTTTTATTAGTATAGACCAAGTAGTTTCCACCAAGCTAAACCAACAACCACAAAGATGATTTGGTTTATTAAGTTAACTACAAAACCAACTCCCCACCATTCAGCAGTTGTTACATAACCTGAACCAAATAAAATTGGTCCTCTTGCATGTGTATATTGAGTTAAAGAACAATATAAAGAACTTGTAAATCCTAATAATAAAGCTAATGGATAAGGAGGAATTCCAAGTTTTACTCCAACTCCTAAGAATACTGCATAAAGTGCTGCAACTTGAGCTGTACCACTTGCAAAGAAGTAGTGAATATAAGTGTAAATTGCATTTAAAACTACTAGTATTACAACCCAACCATAACTTTTCATAAAGCTAAGTTGTTCACCGATACTATTTCCTAACCATTTTGTAAATCCAAGTTTATTTAAGAAACTTGCCATCATCAATAACGCTGCAAACCAAATAAGTGTATCCCAAGCAGCTTTTTCACCTTTTACATCATCCCAAGTTAAAACACCTGTAAGAAGTAAAGCTGACAAACCAAGTAAGGCTGTTGTAGTAGAGTGAACACCTAGTTGTTTACCAAAAATCCATAATACAAGTAAACCAATGAAAGTAAATACCATAATATATTCATCTCTTGTCATTTTACCCATTTTATCTAATTCTTTTTGGGCAAATTCTTTTGCTTCAGGAGTTTTTGTAATACCTGGTTTCATAATCATATAAATCACAATTGGAACTAAAAGTAAAGATACCAATGCAGGTGCAACAGCTGCAGTAAACCAAGAACCCCAAGTAATGTTTACCCCAAAATCACTAGCAAGCTTCATTACAAGTGGATTTGCTGCATAAGCAGTTACAAACATAGCTGCTGTGATGTCATTTACATTACCAATACTTGTGATTAGGTAAGTACCCATTTTTTTTCTACTTTCATCATCTGGTAAAGAGTCAAAACTGTGCGCAAGTGAATTTGCAATAGGATAGATAACACCACCACATCTTGCAGTATTACTTGGAGTTGCAGGAGCTAAAATCAAGTCTGCAATAGATAGTCCATAAACTAAACCTAATGTTCTTTTACCTAGATATTTAATCATAAGTAAAGCAACTCTTTTCCCAAATCCAGTTTTGATGAAACCTTTTGCTATAAAGAATGCTACAACAATAAGCCAGATTAAGAATGAATCTAATCCACTTAAAGCATTGATAACAGCTTGTTTACTAGTTGTGCCACCTGCTGCATTTAATAAGGCAAAAACTGCAATACCTATTAAACCAATAGCACCTATTGGCATAACATTTAATACAATTGCAATAATTGTAGATAAAAAGATAACTAATGTATGCCAAGCATTTACATCTATTGCTTCTGGTCTTAAAAACCAAGCAATAGTAGCGAAAATTACAATACCCAATATTTGAGGATATTTAATTTTACTTTTCATAATAACTCCTTTATCATTTCTTTGAAGAAAGTATATATTTTGAAAGTGGCTTTAATGTGACATATTGAAAGAAAATATGTATTTTTAAAAAATTTTTTGAGAAATAAAAAAAGGAAAGAGAATTTCTCTTTCCTTTTATAGTTGTATAATTGTATATATTATAATAAAGAGTTGATTTTATCTGCAAAGGCTTGTTTTGATGAAGCACCAACCATTTGGTCTACAATTTCACCATCTTTCATAAAGATAATTGTAGGAATTGATCTAATACCGTATTTTACTGCTAGATCTTGTTCTTCATCTGTATTTACCTTACAAATATTTGCTTTCCCTTCAAATTCTTCTGCTAATTCTTCAATAACAGGAGCAATCATTCTACAAGGTCCACACCAAGGTGCCCAAAAATCAACTAATGAAACACCACTTTTTGTAACTTCTTCAAAATTTGATGGAGTTAATTCTATATATTTAGCCATATCTATTCCTTTAATTTAAATTACTATAAGATTTAATCTTAAGGTATCCTAAAATTATATCAAAATAAACTTAAACTTAGTTTTTTATCTTTGCATAATAAATTTATCAATTTTTAGGTAAAATACCTAAAATAAATTAACAATGGATAAGATAGATGGATATTAGAAAAGAATATTTAGAGTTTTTTAAAAGTAAAGGTCATGAAGTTATATCTTCTATGCCCTTAGTACCAGATGATCCAACACTGATGTTTACAAATGCTGGTATGGTTCAGTTTAAAGATATTTTTACAGGTGCAGTGCCACGTCCAGAAAAAACAAGAGCAACATCTTGTCAGTTATGTGTAAGAGCGGGTGGAAAACATAATGACCTGGAAAATGTAGGATATACAGCGCGTCATCATACTTTATTTGAAATGTTAGGAAACTTTTCTTTTGGGGATTATTTCAAAGAAGATGCCATAGCTTATGCTTGGGAATTTATCACTGTAAATTTAGCTTTACCAATAGAAAAATTATGGGTTACAGTTCATAATGATGATGATGAAGCTTTTGATATTTGGACTAAGCATATCTCAGCTGATAGAATTTTAAGATTTGGAGATAAAGATAACTTTTGGTCTATGGGAGATACAGGACCATGTGGTCCATGTAGTGAGATTTTCTATGACCAAGGGGAAGAACACTTCAATAGTCCTGAGGATAAAATGGGTGGAGATGGAGATAGATTTTTAGAAATTTGGAATTTAGTATTTATGCAATATGAAAGAAGTAGTGATGGAGTTTTAACTCCTCTTCCAAAACCTTCTATTGATACAGGAATGGGTTTGGAGAGAGTTATTGCTATAAAAGAAGGAGTTTTAAATAACTTTGATTCTTCTAATTTTCAACCAATTATAAAAAAACTTGAAGAATTAAGCCCAAGTAAAATCACTGAAGAAAATATAGCTTCTTTTAGAGTTATATCAGACCACCTAAGAGCAAATGCTTTTATGTTAAGTCAAGGGATACTTTTTGGAAATGAAGGGCGACCTTATGTAAATAGAAGGATTATGAGAAGAGCTGTAAGACATGGATATCTACTAGGATTTAGAGAACCATTTATGGCAAAACTTTTTGATACTTTATGTGAAAAAATGGGACAACACTATACGGAACTTGTAGACAAAAAAGATTATATAAAAGAGCAACTAGAACTTGAAGAAGAAAGATTTTTAAAAACTATTGATGTTGGTATGAGTATATTTAATGAAGAATTAGAAAATACAAAAGATATCTTTTGTGGAGAAGTTGCATTTAAACTTTATGATACTTATGGTTTCCCTTTAGACTTAACTGCTGATATGTTAAGAGATAAAAATCTTAAAGTTGACCAAGATAAGTTTGATGAACTTATGAATGAACAAAAAGCAAAAGCAAAAGCTTCATGGAAAGGTAGTGGAGATAGTGCAACATCAGGTGATTTTAAAGTTCTTTTAGAAAAATATGGACAAAATGAATTTGTAGGATATGAGCATACAAGTTATAAAAGTAAGATAGTAGCTTTACTTGATGAAAACTTCAAAGAAGTAACAAGCTTAGAAAAAGATTCACAAGGTTGGGTTATGTTAGATCTTACTCCTTTTTATGCTACAAGTGGGGGACAAGAAGGAGATATCGGAGCATTAGAAGATGATGAACATATTGCTATTGTTAGTGAAACTGCAAAATTTCATGGATTAAATCTATCAAAAGTGAAAGTTGCAAAATCTTCTCTAAGTCAAGGTGAAGAAGTTGATGCTGTTGTTGTAAATAGACATGAAGTTGCGAAACATCACAGTGCAACACACTTATTGCAAAGTGCTTTAAGAATGGTTCTAGGTGAGAGTGTTACTCAAGCTGGATCTTTTAATAACTCTTCAAGACTTAGATTTGACTTTACTTATCCTAAATCTATGAGTGCTGAACAAATAGAAGAAGTTGAAGACTTAGTAAACTCTATGATAACAAGAGGAATACAAGGAAATATAGAAGAACTACCTTTAGAAGAAGCTAAGAAAAAAGGTGCTATTGCTATGTTTGGAGAAAAATATGGTGATGTTGTAAGGGTTGTGAGTTTTGAAGATGTTTCTGTTGAATTTTGTGGAGGGACACATGTAAAAAATACTGCTGATATAGGTGCTTTTTATATCTTAAAAGAATCAGGAGTTAGTGCAGGTGTTAGAAGAATAGAAGCAGTTTGTGGGGCTGCAGCTATAAAATATACTAAAGATATAATTTCTCAGTTAAATTTAGCAAAAGCTGAGGTAAAAAACAATGATGTTTTAGTGGGTATCAAAAAACTAAAAACACAAGTGAAAGATTTAAAACAAGAATTGGAAAATACTCAAAATCAAGTTTCTCAAAGTATAAATGAAGAGATGATTAGTGATACAAAAGTTATAGTTGATGTAGTAAAAAATGGGGATATAAAAAAATTAGTAGATGATTATAAGAATGCAAATGAAAAGCTAGCTATTTTACTTCTTCAAGCAAAAGGTGAAAAAGTCTTGCTAGTTGCAGGAAGTAAAAATACTCCTATAAAAGCAGGTGATTGGATAAAAAATGTTGCTCCAGTAGTTGGAGGAGGTGGGGGAGGAAGACCCGATTTTGCTCAAGCTGGTGGTAAAGATGTATCTAAAATAGAAGAAGCTAAAAAAGCTGCACTTGATTTTGTAAAAAGTAATTTATAAAAAAGAGAGGAATTTAAAATTCTTCCCTTTTTTCTCTTGACATAAGATATATAATTGTTATATTATTGAGCTATGAAAAAAATATATTGTATCTTATTCTTATCCGTGTTTTTTATATCTTGTCAAAGTGCAAAGATTGTAGAGTATAACCCTAGTTTAAAGACTAAAAAAGATGAAATCAAAGAAGATTCTTCTCAAAATGAAGATGAAAATATATCTATAAATCTAAAAGATGAATTGATAAGTTTTTATAAGGACTGGAAAAATGTCAAATATAAATATGGCGGAAATTCAAAAAAAGGGATAGACTGTTCTGCCTTTACCCAAAGAATTTATAAAAAAATATTTGATATAAATATTCCTAGAACTACTAAATATCAAGTAAAATCAGGAAGAGCTATAAAAAAGTCTAAATTAGAAATGGGAGATTTAGTTTTTTTTAAGACAGGTAAAAGAGATAGACATGTAGGTGTTTATATGGGTGATGGTACTTTTTTACATGCCTCTATAAAGGGTGTCAAATTTACAAAACTAAATAAAGCTTACTATAAAAGAAAATATTGGACTTCAAGAAGGATTTTAGAATAATATTTAATATCATAATTATAACTTTTACTAATATCACTTGTTTTTTTATCAATTTTTTGAAATAGTATATTTTGCTTAATTGTAATTTAATAAAGATTTATGTTATCATGGTGTTAACCCGATAGGAAGGAGATATTATGAAAGAGTTAGGAGTTGCAGAAGCTCAAAGTAAGTTTATAAAACTTTTATCAGAAACGGTTTTAGTAGTTGATAAAAAATCAAATAGAAAAAGAGCAGTTATTTTGCCTTATGAGGAGTATTCTAAACTTACAGAAAAGCTTACTAAAAAAAAGAAAAAATAGTTGTATAAATAAAGTGTGCAAATAGATAGTTTTTATATCTTATTCACACACTTAGTTTTATCTGACATATGTAACTAGGATTATCTTATAAACTCAGCTATGTTTTCTAGAGGTTCTCTTAGTTGCTGTGATTGAGGGTTTGTTCTGTACCCAAAAGGAAGTACAAGAGAGAGTTGATGTTTTGAAGTATCAAGTTCTAATACTTCTTCAACTTTTTGCTTATCAAAACCTTCAATAGGGCAAGAATCTATTCCTTTTATAGCACCTGCTGTCATCATATTTGCAGCTGCTAAGTAAGTTTGTCTAGTAGTCCAAGAATAGATATTTTCATCACTACTTAAAGTTTGGCTTAAATGATTTGCATAAAGGTCTAAATAAAAGTCATATTTTTCTTCAGGCATTTCTCTTCTTGCAAATTTTTTTCTTGGTATTCCAGAACTTGGTTTTACACCTTCAATACTTGCTAATATTATCACTAAGTGAGAACAAGATGTGATTTGAACTTGATTCCAACAATGAGGTCTTATTTTTTCTTTTAATTCATCATTTGTGATAACTAAAAATTTCCAAGGCTCCATACCAAAAGAAGATGGAGATTTTCTTCCTGCTTCTAATATATAGTTCATCTCTTCATCTGATATTTTTTTATTTTCATCAAATACCTTACAAGCATGTCTAAAATCCATAGCTTCCATAAAAGTTTTTTCCATAATTTTTCCTTTTTATTTATCTAAATAGATAATATTTTTTCCATTGTATTTATTTACACCTAAAAATAAAGCTTTAGCTAGATTCTCTCCACTTATAGGACGATGTTTTTCAAATCTTCCTTTTAAAAAGAAGTTTAAAACTTTAAATAAGTAAATAGCAAACTTTTCCCCTAATCTACTATCTTCTCTTTTCCCATAAATCAAAGATGGTCTATATATCAAGATATTTGGAATGTCAAAGCCTAAAACTTTTTCTTCCATTTCCCCTTTTGTTTTAGCATATAAAAACTTACTATTTTTATTTGCATTTATGGCTGAAATTACACTAAGAGTTTTTATATCATTTTTTTCACATAGTTTTGCTATGCTTACAGGAATACCAAAGTCTATATCCTTATATAGCTTTTCATCGGGTGTTTTTGCCTTTGTTGTTCCAATACAACAAAATACATCATCACCAATAAACTCATCAGCATATTCTTCTAAGTTTATCACATCACAAAGAATTTCTTCTAGTTTGTGATGTTTTTTCTCACTTGATTTTCTA
>PDWI01007837.1_pt1 | contig 12774 bp, 10 predicted proteins | sample 1430891 | NCBI WGS metagenome assembly PDWI01 (sample SAMN01162508, study PRJNA174530) | Oral metagenome, whole genome shotgun sequencing project. | biome: Marine environment; feature: Marine mammal; material: Swab sample of the gingival sulcus; isolation source: swab sample of gingival sulcus... | reverse complement strand
AATAAGCCATGCTACGGTTTATAATTGGGTGAAAGAATGGGGCAAAAAAGTATCGTTGCCAAAAAGAGAGGAATGCGTTGAAGTTGTTGAGTTAGATGAAATGCATACTTATGTGGGTAAAAAAAAACTACTGTTGGGTATGGATTGCTGTTGATAGACTTGGAAAAAGGTTTATCTCTTTTGTCTGCGGAGACAGAAGTACAAAAACAGGTATGATGTTATGGGAACAAATAAAAAATATTTCAGTGAGTAAATACTGTTCTGATTATTGGAAGAGTTATGAAGAGTTTATTCCTGCACAGAAACATGTTCAAATGAAAGCAGAGACTTATACAGTAGAGGGTTACAACAGTAGAATAAGACACTATTTAGCAAGATTTAAAAGAAAAAGTAAATGTTATAGTAAAGCAAAACACATGGCGGAAAAATCTTTAAAATTATTATTCCTAAATTACAATAACGAATTACCTATGCTAATTTAACAATACAAGAATTAAAAATTATTAAAAAAAGGTTTTTTGTGCAAAATAAAATATGTGCCATACATCAGCCCAATTTTTTCCCTTGGTTGGGTTATTTTGATAAAATAAGAAAATGTGATAAATTTGTAATATTAGATGATGTCCAATTTCCTAAGACTGGTGGTGGGGGGTGGTCAAACAGGGTTGCTATTAATATTCAAGGACAAGCTAAGTGGATTACTGCTCCTATAATAAGACCAAGTGGGTTGTGGAATATTAATGAAACTATATTTCAAAGTAGTAACTGGAGAGATAAAATAATCAAAACTTTACAAGCAAATTATTCTAAAACACCTTATTTTAAAGAAAATAAGGATTTTATATTTGAGTTAATTAGTTTTGATGAAGATAATCTTAGCAAATATAATATAAATGCAATAGTTGAAATTTGCAAATATTTAAATGTTGATACAAGAGATAAACTAGTATTGTCTTCTAATTTTTTTTTTAACTCTTCATCAAATGAGTTATTGATTGACTTAACAAAAACTAGTGGATGCAATACTTATATGGCAGGTGGCGGTGCTGATGGATATCAAGATTTGGAAGTGTTTAAAAAGGCAAATATTAATTTTATATATCAAGATTTTAAACACCCAGTTTATAAGCAATTTAATGCAAATGAATTTATAAATGGCTTAAGCGTGATTGATTATATCTTTAATGTTGGCAATAACTATGGATAAAAAGAGTATTTTATTTGTTGTTCCAGATTATCATTGTAGTTTCTTTTATAGGGAGGCTTTAAGAAAAAGAGGATGGAGGGCGGATATTTATGTACCTAATGGATATCCTAAAAAATTATTGTATAGTAATAAAGATATCATAAGATTAAAAAGAATTCCAAAGATTTTTAAACCATTTTATAATTTTTTTATACTTATAGTCTGGTTTTTCAAATATAATTATTTCTTTATATATGGTAGCGCTTCATTGCTAAAACTACTTCCTGTATCGATTGAAAGGCATATGGGGAAAGGATTTTCGCTAGATCTTTTTTTAGCAAAATTATTTAAAAAAAAATTAGTTTATTTTCCTAGTGGATGTTTAGATACAGATTTGAAAAGCAATATAATGAAATATGATGATGGTAACATCTGTAATAATTGTGGTTGGGGTAATGAAGTGTGTAATGATAAAAAAAATAAAATAAAGTTTGATATGATAAATAAATATTTTGATATAAATTTAAGTTCTCCTGATTTTGAATCCACTCAATTTTTTCAAAATCATATAAAATACAAGTCTTTAAATTTAAATCTCTGGAATCCTGATATCAGGATTCCAGAGAAATTTAAATTACCAAAAACAAAAAACTTAAGAATTTTACATGTTTTTTTTAAATCAAATAGAGAGACTGATGGTAAAAATATAAAAGGCTCACCATATATCTTAGCCGCTATAGAAAAATTGAAAAAAGAGGGCTATAATCTTGAATATTACTATATTCATGATATTGATTCGAAAAATATGAGATATTATCAAGCTCAAGCTGATATAATTGTTGAACAATTAATTATAGGTTGGTGGGGCTCAACTGGTGTTGAAACTATGTCTCTTGGAAAGCCTGTTATTTGCTATCTTAGAAAAGATGCAAAGGAAAACTTTTTTAAGCATTTCCCTGAATATGATAGTTTGCCAATTATAGAAGCGAATATTTTTAATATTTATGAGGTTTTAAAGAAAACTGTAGAGGATAAAAAATTTAGAGAACAAAAGGCATTAGAGTCGAGGAAGTTTGCAGAGAGTTTTTTTGATATAAATAAAAATGTAATAGAATTTGAAAAGATATTATTGGAGTATATATAGCATTAATAAAAAAAAATGTATAATTTATCATCATCTCTTAAGGACAGATGCATCAACTGTAGTAGAACACATAAAATCATTTGATAAATATTCAAATGATGAAGTTATTGCTATAAATACAGAATTGGGATATCCTAAAGAATTGTCGAATATAGAATTTGATGTAATTATTTTGCATTATTCATTATTTGGTTTTGGCTTTAAATATCAAATAAATGAAAAATTTATTAAATATATAAAAAAGTCAAAAGCGTACAAAGTTGCATTTTTCCAAGATGAATATCACTATTGTCAAAAAAGATTTTCTTTTTTGAATGATTGTAAAATTAATAGTGTTTATTCCTTACTTGATCCTAAATATTATGATGAAACATATTTAAAGTATTCAAGAGTAGAAAGTGTATATTTGACATTGACAGGATATGTAGATAAAAAATTGATAGATATAGGAAAAAAATTTTATAAACCATATTCTGAAAGAACAATAGATATTAGCTATAGAGCTCGAGAACTTCCATATTACATGGGCAAAGGAGCTCAAGAAAAAGTTGATATAGCCAAAGAATTTATTAAAAGGTTAGATAATACAGATTATAAAATAGATATAGACTATACAAAATCATCTAGACTTTATGGAGATGATTGGTATAAGCTTATGGCAAATTCTAAAGCGGTTATTGGAGTTGAAGCAGGGGTGTCAATATTTGATATAGATGGAAAAGCACAAGAAACTTATGAAAAATTTTTACAAGATAATCCAAAGGCAACAAAAGAAGAAATATTTAAAGCATTAGAATTTTGGGAAGGTAAGATTTTTTATAGAACAATTAGCCCGAGAGTTTTTGAGGCGGCTTCGTTTAAGGTGTTGCAAATACTTTTTGAAGGTGAATATCAAAGCATATTAAAACCAATGGTTCATTATATACCCCTAAAAAAAGATTTTTCAAACTTTGATGAAGTTTTAAAAATGATAAAAGATAAAGAGTTCGTTGAAAATATAATTGAAAATGCTTATAATGACTTAATTTTATCGGGCAATTATTCTTATAAAAAATTTATCGAAGAGTTTGAAAAAACTTTACCAAGTATTGAAAAAAGTGTGTGTAAATATTCAGAAAAAGAGATTAAATTGTTATTGAATAAAGATTTTAATATGAGATATTTTTTAGCAAAATTAAAATCTTTAAGATATAGACAATTTGCAGGAAGAAAGTATATTGTAAAAATAGTAAAATATTTTTTAAATTTAATAAGGAAATAAAAATGTGTGGAATAGTAGGGATAATTAATTTAAAAAATCAAAAATATAAGAATTTAAAAAAACATCTTACTGTCATGAATGAAATTCAAAAGCATAGGGGACCAGATGGTGAGGGAGTTTGGGTGAATTCTGAACAAACAGTTGGTTTTGGACATAAAAGATTGAGTATTATTGATTTATTCCAGGGTAAACAGCCAATGATAAAGGGTGAACTATCTATTACTTTTAATGGAGAAATATATAATTATTTAGAATTAAGGGAAGAATTAAAAAAAGAATATAATTTTAAAACAAAATCAGATACAGAAGTAATATTGGCAGCGTATAGAAAATGGGGTGAAAAATGTGTAAATCATTTTAGGGGAATGTTTGCCTTTGCAATATGGGACGATAAAGAAAAAAAACTGTTTTGTGCTAGAGATAGATTTGGTATAAAACCTTTTTATTATGCAAAAATTAATGGAAATTTATACATAGCTTCAGAAGCTAAATCTATATTGCCCTTTATTAATAAGTTAGAAGTTGATAAAGAGGCATTGAAAGATTATCTTTATTTTCAGTTTTATTTAGATAATAAAACATTATTTAAAGGGATAAAAGAGTTAGGAGCTGCTCATACTTTAACTTTTAAAAATAATAGAATAAGGGTAAAAAAATATTGGGAAGTTTATTATGATATTGACTTTGACCATTCTGTAATATATTTTGAAAAAAAATTAAAAGAACTGTTAGAAGAGTCTGTAAAATATCATATAAGAAGTGATGTTCCTGTAGGTGCATATGCAAGTGGGGGAGTTGATTCTAGTTTAATGGCAATATTAGCCTCAAAAGATACTTCTTATAAGTTTCATGCTTTTCATGGTAAATTCTCTATAAATAGTACTTTTGATGAAAGTTATTATGCCGAATCTATTTGTGAGGACAATGACATAGAACTATTTCAAATAGATATAAACAGTCAAGATTTTATAGATAATATTAGAAAGATTATTTTTCATTTGGATAATCCAGTTGCAGGACCTGGCTCTTTTGCACAATTTATGACTTCAAAACTTGCATCTCAAACACGCAAAGTTGTTCTTGGGGGACAAGGTGGAGATGAGATTTTTGGTGGATATACCAGGTATTTGGTCGCATATTTTGAACAGTGTATAAAAGGAGCCATAGAAGGGACTTTGGATAATGGTAATTATGTGGTTTCTTATGAGTCTATTATACCGAATTTAGTATCTTTAAAAAATTATAAGCCGATGCTAAAGCAGTTTTGGAGTAAAGGTCTGTTTGAAGATTTAGATGATAGATATTATAGTTTAATAAATAGAGCTCCAAATTTAGATGATGAAATATATTGGGATAGATTGGGTAAATATGATCCATTTGAGTCTTTTTCAAAGATTTTTAATAGCTCAAATGTAGGTAAAGAATCTTATTTTGATAAGATGACGCATTTTGATTTTAAAACTTTACTGCCAGCTTTATTGCAAGTAGAAGATAGAATGAGTATGGCCCATGGATTAGAAGCTAGAGTGCCATTTTTAGATCATAAAATTGTTGAGTTTGCCGCTACTATTCCTGCTGATATAAAATTTAAAAATGGGACATTAAAAAAGTTATTAGTTGAAAGTACTAAAGAATATTTACCCCAAAAGATACTAAATAGAAAAGATAAAATGGGCTTCCCTGTTCCTCTTAATCTATGGATGAAAGATGAATTAAAAGATTATATATTTTCAGTATTTGATAGTGGACCACAAAGAGAGTTTTTTAATAAGGATTTAATTAAAAAGAGTATAGAATTTGAGAGTCAATTTGGTAGAAAAATTTGGGGATTTTTGTCTTTGGAATTATGGTACCAAGAATTTTTTGATAAATATGATAATTATAAAAATTTAATAAAATAATAAAGGATAATTATGAAAGTATTAATAACAGGTGGATGCGGACAAATAGGGTCTCATGTTGCAGAGATGCTACTTGATAGAGGTGATGAGGTTTTGGTAATAGATAATCTTGCAACAGGAAGAAAGAAACATCTGAAAGAATATAAAAATTTGGAAGTAGTAATTGATACTATTGCAGATAAAGATTTGGTAGACTCTTTGGTTTCTAAGTTCAAACCAGAGGCTATAGTTCATACAGCGGCATCATATAAAGATCCGGATGATTGGTATAATGATACTTTAACAAATTGTGTGGGTGGTTCAAATATGATTCATGCAGCAAAAGAGTATGGTGTTAAAAAATTTATATATTTTCAAACAGCACTTTGCTATGGAGTTAAGCCTTTGGAGCAACCAATTACTTTAAATCATCCAAAATTTCCTGCAAATAGTAGTTATGCTATTACAAAAACAGCAAATGAAGACTTCTTAGAAATTTCTGGATTGGATTTTGTAACCTTTAGACTGGCAAATGTGATAGGTCCTAGAAATGTAAGTGGTCCATTGCCAATTTTTTATCAAAGATTGTCGGAAGGCAAGAAGTGTTTCGTAACAAAAGCAAGAAGAGATTTTGTTTTTGTGAAAGATTTAGCAAAAGCTGTCGTTAAAGCTTGTGATGGAACAGGAAAAGGTGCATATCACTTCTCTTCAGGAGGAGATGTTGCCATAAAAGAACTCTATGATGCAGTAGTTAAAGCAATGGGAATTGAAAAATATCCTGAGCCTGAGATTAAAGATTTACATCCTGATGATGCTCCTTCTATTCTTTTAGATCCAAGTAGGACATTTGAAGATTTTGGAAAAATTGAGTTTACTCCAATTGAAAAGATTGTAGAAGAAGCTGTTAGGTATTTTGATAAATATGGAGTATATGGTGGTTTTACTCATCTTAAAATGAAGGAAGAGAATAAATAATATGAAAATTCTGATTACTGGTGGTGCTGGTTGTTTAGGTACGAATCTTGTTGAATATTGGTTACCTAAGGGATATGAGATATTTGTTATTGATAATTTTGCTACAGGGAAGAAACAGGCTTTACCTAATGGTACTGATGGTCTAACTGTAGTTGAAGGTGATATTTCTAATAGGGCTTTACTAAAGAGATGTTTTGAAGATTTTAAACCTACACATGTTGTTCATAGTGCGGCTTCTTATAAGAAGCCAAGTGATTGGGAAGAAGACAGTAGAACTAATGTCTTAGGAACTATAAACATAATAAAACTTTGTGAAGAGTTTGAAGTTAAAAGGTTAGTGAATTTTCAAACGGCACTTTGCTATGGAAGGCCTTTAAATGTACCAATTCCTATATCTCATAAAACAAATCCTTTTACAAGTTATGGAATTTCAAAAACAGCAGGTGAGGCTTATATTTTAAATTCTGAATTATCAGTTGTGTCTTTGCGTTTAGCTAATATTTGTGGACCTAGACTTGCAATAGGTCCAATACCTACTTTTTATAAAAGATTAAAAGAAAATAAAGATTGTTTTTGTAGTGATTCTGTAAGGGACTTTTTGGATATGAGTGACTTTTTATCCCTTATGGATATAGTTATTGATGAAAATGCTGCAACTGGAGTATACAATGTCTCAACAGGTGAAGGACACTCAATAAAAGATATTTTTGATGAAGTTGCTAATTACTTAAATATAGATAATTTAGAAGTTCCAATAGTGCCAGTAGGTAAGGATGATGTTCCATCTGTTGTTTTGGATCCATTAGAAACGGAAAAGGTTTTTAACTGGAAAGCAAAAATATCTTTTAAAGACACTATTAAAAATCAATTAGATTGGTATAATAAGTATGGAGTAAATGATATCTATAGTCATTTATTAGAACCAAAAAATTAGGATAGTTAGGGATGAAATTTAAAAATTTTGAAAATAGTAAGATACTTGTTGTTGGTGGTGCTGGGTTTGTTGGTGCAAATTTGGTGAAAAATATACTGAATGAGACAAAAAATGTTTCTATTGTAGTCGTTGACAATTTAATGTCATCGGAGAAAGAGAACCTACCAAATGATTTTAGAGTTCAATTTCTAAAAGGAAGTATAACGGATGATAAAATTTTAACACATATTGATGATAGTTTTGATTTTATATTTCATTTAGCCACATTTCATGGGAATCAAAGCTCTATATATGATCCATTAAAAGATCACGAGAATAATACTTTAACTACATTGAAACTTATGAATCATATTAAAGATTATAAAAATTTAAAAAAATTAGTTTACTCTGCAGCAGGATGTTCTTGTGCAGAAAAAACTTTTGATAAAGCTTGTGCAACAGATGAAGAAGCTCCTATTTCATTAATTCAAGACAGTCCTTATTCAATGTCTAAAATCTTTGGTGAGTTTTATTCTGTGTATTTTCATAGACAACATAATGTTCCAACTGTAAGGGCGAGATTTCAAAATGTGTACGGACCAGGTGAAGTTTTAGGTGCAGGAGAGTGGAGAGGAACATATGCTACAGTCTGGAGAAATGTTACCCCAACATTTATTTATAAAGCTATAAATGGTGAAAAGATTCCTTTGGAGAATGAAGGTATAGCAACACGAGATTTTATTTTTGTCGATGATATATGTAAAGGTTTAATGCTATGTGCATTAAATGGAGTTGAGGGAGATGTTTATAATCTTGGAAGTGGTCAAGAAACGACAATTGCAGAGCTAGCAGAAAAAATAAAAAAGTATTCGAATAGTTCTTCCCAAATAGAATATTTACCTAAAAGAAACTGGGATAGCTCGGGAAAAAGATTTGCTTCGATAATTAAATCTGAACAAGAACTAGGCTTTAAAGTAACAATAAGCATTGATGATGGATTAAAGACTACTATAGAATGGACTAAAGAGAATATTGATTTTATTAATAAAACTATACAAAAACATTTTGCTAAAATGTCAAAGTTGTAGGCTAAAGCAAGATATGATAATTAAGAATGTGCATTGTAATGTCTATGGAAGATAAACTAAATATTTTAGTACTGCATAGAATGGGGTTACCCAAAAGACGGAGGCAAGCTGTAATTGATCTAGAATATATGTTTCCTGATTACGCCAGCAAAAACAATTATATAGTTCATGATAGCTATTTTAAGCTTCCAGATTATATAAAAGACCTAGAGTTTCATGCAATTATTTTAGGTCCTACATTTTTATGTGCTAGATATAACCCTAAGATATTGAGAAAAATACTCAAAGAATATGATTTTATAAAGCATTCAACTTCTTTTAAGATAGCAATGCCTCAAGATGATTACGATTGTAGTTTGATATTGGAAAATTGGATACTAGAATGGGGAGTAGATTTAGTATATACTGTGTTACCAGATTATAAAAATATTATATATCCTAGTTATATAAAAAAAGGTGGTGAAATTAAAAAAGCGTTTACCGGATATATTTCAAATGATTTAATAAAAAAGTGGAAAACTCCAAAAAAACACCACTTAAGAACTATAGACGTTTCTTATAGGGCTTCTAAGCTTCCTGCTAATTTTGGAAGCGTCGGCAATATAAAAAGTGAAATCGCAAGTACTTTTATAAACAAAGCTAGAGATTATAATCTAAATTTAGATATATCAGTTGAGGAAAAGGATATGATTCCTGGAAAAAACTGGTATACGTTCCTTGAAAACTCAAAGTTTTGTATTGTAACTAATTCTGGAAGTAGTTTATTAGATCCATATGGGAATTATAGAAGAAAAGTTTTTGCTCATATGCTCAATAATCCAAATGCAACATTTCAAGAAATTAAAAAAATATATTTTCAAAATGAGGACAATAAATACATCATGACAGCTATTTCTCCTAGAAATATAGAAGCTTGTTTGTCGAAAACTGTACAATTGGCTACGCCTGGAAAGTATAGCAATATTTTATATGAAAATGAACATTTTATTGCGTTAGAACCTGACTGTTCAAATATATATGAAGTTGTTGAAAAAATGAAAGATAAGGTATATGTTGATAAAATGTCGGAAAATGCCAAAGAGTGCATTTTGAATACGAAAGAATTGTATTTTGAAAACCATGTAAGTAGCACAATAGATTTAATTAAGTATAATGTGAGTGCAAAAAATATTCGTAGTTTTTCTCAGGATAAGTATGAAAATATCATGAAAAAGTATAATGCCGATGTAGTATCTAAATTAGATTTTTTTTGGTTTAAAATAGAAATATTCTTTAAAATTAAAGAATTTTTAAAATTAAATATTTTACCTAGATCTTTTATTATGAGATATATTATTGCTAAATTAATATAGTTTTTGTGTCTTTGTGAAAAAAAGTTATGGATTGCCCAATGTGTTCAAGTTCAAGAAAGATAAAAAATGGTCGTGTAAGAGGTTTATACTATAGTGATTTTGGTTTTCAGATTAAAAATAGTAATTTCGTATAAAAAACATCGAAACAATGCAAATTACTTTAAGTGTTCAAGAAGAACAAAATTTAGTTAAATTATACCATTTGCACTTATAAATGTCGCATTGAATATGGAAAGTAAAATAAAACCGGTCGAGACATAAAACACAAGTATAGAAACTGTTATAGCGACGCTTTATAATGATGAGGTGGCTTATTTCACTCCATTCATATGCGATAATTTATAGTTCAAATGGTATTACATAAGTCTCAAAAACGCAAGCGTAATGCAGACCGTATAAAGACTATCCTTTTACTCAATAAAGGTTTTACACAAAAAGAAGTCTCTGAAATTTTACTTTTAGACGAAAACACTGTTGGCAAATATAAAAATAGTTACCTTAATCGCAAAGACGAAACATCTTGGTTTCAAGATAATTACACCACTTTTGTAGGGAAATTATCTTATACTGCACTCAGTCATGTCCTTACATATTGTGATAATTTTAAAGTTGTCAATAAAGCTGAAATAAATAATTTCATAAAAGCTACTTTTGGTGTAAAATATAAGCCGACCGGTCTTCAAAAGCTGCTTAATCGTATCGGTATATCTTTTAAGCAATTACACCGTTTGCCCGGTAAAGTAGATATTATACCATTTGAACTGTAAATTATCGCATATGAATGGAGTGAAATAAGCCACCTCTTCGTTATAAAAAATCACTATAACTTATTCTATACCTGTGTTTTATATTTATATCTATCTCGTTTTACTTTCCATATCCAATGCGACATTTATAAGTACAAATGGTATTATTTATTTTGAAATTTATTCCATATCAAATGGCAAAGGATTTAAAAGAAGCAGTTATCAATATCAATCCTTTCAACATAGAAAAAGTATTGTTAAAAAAGTTTATGAAAGTTAAAATATGTGTGGAATAGCGGGAATAATATCACAAACAGCAACTGAGCAATTAGAGACTCTGAACAAAATGACCGACCTTATAAAACACAGAGGTCCTGATGATGAAGGATTTGCATGTTTCAATGCAAGGGAGGTTCATTTTTGGGGAGGAGAATCAACAAAATTTGAGAATACTGACTTTTCTTATTTTCCTACTCAAAAATTAGCAAAATCAGACCATCAATTAAAATCAAAAATAGCATTCGGACATCGTCGTTTGTCGATTATTGATTTGTCGCCTGCCGGACATCAGCCCATGTCGTATAACAATGGAAAACTTTGGATTATCTATAATGGCGAGATTTACAATTATATCGAATTAAGAGAAGAACTGAAAAAAAATAATTATAAATTCCAAACGGAAAGTGACACTGAGGTTGTGTTGGCAGCATATCAGGAATATGGCAAGGCTTGTTTAGATAAATTTAACGGTATGTTCTCATTTGCGATTTATGATATTGAAAATAAGATTGTATTTTGTGCAAGAGACCGTTTCGGAATAAAACCGTTTTATTATACCGAAAAAAACGGAAGTTTTTATTTTGCTTCCGAGATAAAACAATTTACAGCCATACCCTCTTGGAAATCTGTTTTAAATAAAAAAATAGCTGCTGATTTTTTAATTCTCGGATTGGCAAACCATAGTCGTGAAACTTTTTTTGAAGATGTAGTTGAATTAAAAGGTGGAGAAACCTTGATTTATAATTTAGAAACGAATGATTATTCCGTTCAAATTTGGTATGATTTAGAGAAAAAGACAAAAAAATATACCAAATCATTCGATGAAGCAAAAAAACAATTCAATTATTTGTTTCATGATAGTGTTAAGTTCCGTCTGCGCTCTGATGTAAAAGTAGGTTCTTGTCTTTCAGGAGGATTAGACAGTTCTGCTATTGTAGGTTCAATAAATGCACAATTAAGAGAACAAAAACAGCAAGATAAACAAGAAACTGTTTCTTCCTGTTTTGAAGACAAAGAATTTGACGAGCAGGAGTATATTGATGAAGTAGTAAAAAAAACAGAAGTTAAAGCACATAAACTATTTCCTCAATTCGACAAACTTTTTGAAGATTTACCCAAATTAGTTTGGCATCAAGACGAACCATTTGGTTCAACGAGTATATATGCGCAGTGGAATGTTTTTAAAACAGCATCAGAAAAAGGATTGACCGTAATGCTTGACGGACAAGGAGCAGACGAGCAATTGGGCGGGTATCCTAATTTTTATGGATTATATCTCGTTAGTTTATTGAGACGCTTTAAAATTTTAAAATATATTAAAGAGCAATATCATTTTTACCAAAAACAAAGAGTTTTTTATATTCAGGGGAAAAAGTTTAGTATTATTTTACTATCTGTCTTACCCCTTAGATTGAGAAATATACTCAAGAAATTTGAAAGCAACCTAAATCCTGATTGGTTAAAAGTGAAAAATGAAACACTCTTAAATATTCCTAAAAATATTCAGATATTATCTATTTATCAAATAAATCGCGATAATTTGCCTGCTTTGTTACGCTATGAGGATCGTAACTCAATGGCTTTTTCCATAGAATCAAGGATCCCTTTTCTGGACTATCGCTTGCTCGAATTTAATGTCAATATTCCGGAGCAATACAAATTGTATAATGGAGCATCGAAATATATTTTGCGAGAAAGCATGAAAGATGTTTTGCCTGAAAAAGTATATAATCGGCACCGTAAACTTGGATTTGCAACTCCTGAAAAAAAGTGGTTTAAGGAACATTCTGTTAAGTTGAGAGAAATATTGTCAGAAGCCTGTGAAACACTCGAAGAGTTTGTACATAAAGATAAAGTTTTAGAAATGTATGATAAGGAAGTCGGACACATAAAATTAGGCTCTGTTTATTGGCGAATAATCTGTATGCATTATTGGGCTAAGGTTTTTGA
>PDWI01007835.1_pt1 | contig 12775 bp, 10 predicted proteins | sample 1430891 | NCBI WGS metagenome assembly PDWI01 (sample SAMN01162508, study PRJNA174530) | Oral metagenome, whole genome shotgun sequencing project. | biome: Marine environment; feature: Marine mammal; material: Swab sample of the gingival sulcus; isolation source: swab sample of gingival sulcus... | reverse complement strand
CCAACGATTTGTATCTCTCCCTTATCTTCCATTTCTTTAAGAACCGGACTCTTTGCTCTAATACGTTCTATGGTTAATCTCACATTATTCTCCACTGTTTTTGCCACAAATACACTATCTGAGGAATCCGCTTCTTTTTCAAGCTCATCAGCAGATTGTTTTACAGCTGGCAAAATATTATCTAACATCGCTGTAATATTTCCAATTTTCACATCATCACAAGCAGATTTTATGGCACCACAAGCCTCATGTCCAAGTACTAAAACCAATTTACTTCCGGATACTTTACAAGCAAACTCTATACTTCCAAGAATATCTGTATTTTCAAAGTTTCCGGCTACACGAACCACAAAAACATCTCCAATTGCCTGATTAAAAATCGTTTCTACAGGCATACGAGAATCAATACACGATAGAATCACGGCTTTTGGATATTGTGCTCCAGCAGTTTGTTTGATTAAGGCTTTATAGTCAATTGCTTGCAGCGAATCTGATATAAACCTTTTATTCCCTTCCAATAAATCTGTTAATACCAATTGAGGAGTTAATGTATCTTGAATCTCTTTTGTAAGTGCTCTATTTTTTTTCATCATATTTTGTTTTAATGTTTTCAGTTTTTGTTGAACTCATTTAAACTTTTTCAATGAGCTAAAAAATTGTCCTTTTTCGCCCTGATAAAGTCTTTTTTTCTTTCCGTAGCCCAGCTGCTATGCAACTCAAAAAACACTTTATCAGAACAAAAAATCACTAATTTTCGCGTAAATTCAAAAAGTCTAAATGAGTTCATTGATATCTTTGTCTATTCACAACCTCCACCACTCCATATTTGGATTTGACTTCCCGACTTGTAATTGACAGCTCTATGTAAATTATGTGCCGTGGTTTTATCTAAAGAAAAAATCCCGAAAACACATATCTCCGGGATTTTCTTGATAAAATTATTTTTTAACTTTTCAATTCTTAACTTACAATGGCTTACTTTCTTCTTTTGTAATCGCCTTTGTTGTTATCTCTTTGATTTCTGTTATTGTTATGACGTCTTTGATGATTGTCATTATTCTTACTCTCTTCAAATCCTTCCGGCTTTGGTATCAGCACTTTTCTTGACAGTCTTAATTTACCGGTTCGGCTATCAATCTCTATCAGTTTTACTTTTACCTTATCTCCTTCTTTTAATAATGAGTTTACATCTTTCACATGTGTCCAATCAATCTCCGAAATGTGTAGTAATCCGTCTTTTCCCGGTAAAATCTCCACAAAAGCACCAAATGTAGTGAGGTTCTTAACCGTACCCATATACACTTCGCCTACTTCCGGAACCGCTATAATTCCTTTAATACGCTCCATGGCTCTTGATATAGAATCTTTATCCGGAGAAACTACCTCCACTTTTCCTTCATCTCCCACTTCCTCTATGGTAATGGTTGTTCCGGTTGTATTCTGAATATCTTGAATAATCTTTCCACCAGGACCAATAATTGCACCAATAAACTCTTTATCCACATAAATGGTTTCAATGCGTGGTGCATGTGGTTTATAATCCTCACGAGGTTCAGCTATTGTTTCTTCCAAAATATCAAGGATATGAAGACGTCCTTTTCTGGCTTGCTCCAAGGCTTCTTTTAAGATTTGAAAAGAAAGTCCTTGTACTTTAATATCCATCTGACAAGCAGTAATACCATCTCTTGTTCCGGTTACTTTAAAGTCCATATCTCCCAAGTGATCCTCATCACCCAAAATATCAGACAACACAGCATACTTACCATTTTCAGTATCGGTAATCAATCCCATAGCAATACCTGAAACCGGTTTTTTAAGTTTCACACCGGCATCCATCAAAGCCAATGTTCCGGCACAAACTGTAGCCATTGAAGAAGAACCGTTAGATTCTAAGATATCAGATACCAATCGAATGGTATAAGGATTCTCTTTATCCGGAGGTAACATTGGTTTTAAAGCTCTCATGGCCAAATTACCATGTCCAATCTCTCTACGTCCGGTTCCACGCATAGGACGTGCTTCTCCGGTAGAAAATGGAGGAAAATTATAATGTAAAAGGAAATTATTAGTTCCTTCAATTACTGCACCGTCAATGGTTTGCTCATCTAACTTAGAACCCAATGTAACGGTAGATAAAGATTGTGTTTCTCCACGGGTAAATATAGCAGAACCGTGAGGAGAAGGCAGGTAATCAATTTCACACCAAATTGGTCTGATTTCGTCTAATTTTCTTCCATCCAAACGTACTCTTTCATCCAAAATCATTCTTCTTACCGCTTTCTTCTCCACATCGTGGTAATATCTTTTAATTAAAGCCGCTTTTTCTTCCGCCTCTTCTTCCGTTAGATGATTTTCAATAAATTCTTCTATAATACGACTGAAATTTTCACTTCTCAAATGCTTATCCGCAAGTTGTTTCATAGCTGCATCATAAGCTTTTTGATACGTTTCTTTTTCAATTTTTTCTCTTAACGCTTCGTCGTTATTCTCGTGACAATATTCTCTTTTTACTTTTGATTTCTCAATCTCATTGGCCAATTCCAATTGCACTTTACATTGATCTTTAATGGCTTCATGAGCTACTTTAATGGCTTCAATCATGGTATCTTCCGAAACCTCTTGCATCTCTCCTTCCACCATCATAATATTTTCTTCACTGGCCGCTACAATTAAATCCAATGTAGCATTCTCTTGTTCTTCCAGATTTGGGTTAATCACAAACTCCCCATCAATTAAGGAAACCCTTACTTCTGAAATAGGACCATGGAATGGAATATCTGATATAGTAAGCGCAGATGAAGCCGCTAATGCTGCTAATGCATCCGGAGAATCATTTTTTCCTAAAGAAATAAGATATACTAATACTTGTGTTTCTGCATGATAATCATCAGGGAATAAAGGACGTAATGCACGGTCAATTAATCGGGAGATTAAAATCTCGTGTTCTGAAGGTCGGGCTTCTCGTTTGAAAAAACCACCGGGAAAACGACCCGCAGCAGCATAATTTTCTCTGTAATCTACAGTAAGTGGCATAAAATCAACACCATCAGCAGCATCTTTACGAGATACAACTGTTGCTAAAAGCATGGTATCGCCCATTCTTACTACAACAGAGCCATCAGCTTGTTTGGCTAATTTTTGAGTTTCAATTGATATATTGTTTCCATTCGGTAATACGAATGATTTACTAATTCCTATTTTTGACATAATATTATGTTATTTTAAATGATAGTAAAAAAGGCAATTTGTGATGAATTGCCTTTTTTACTTTTTATTTGAAGAAGATTACTTACGAATACCTAACTTCTTAATAATCGCACGATATCTTTCAATATCTTTATTCTTAAGATAATCCAATAAACTTCTTCTTTTTCCTACTAATTTTACTAATGAACGTTTTGTCACTAAATCTTTCTTATTTTTCTTTAAATGCTCTGTAAGATGTAAGATTCTGTGTGTGAACAAAGCAATTTGACCCTCAGAAGAACCTGTGTCTATCTCAGATTTACCATGCTTTTTAAAAATATCCTTTTTAACGTCTGATGTTAAGTACATACTAATTTATCTTTTATTTATATCTTTACATTTAGGCTGCAAATTTAGTAAAATATTTAATATCAACCCCTAATTTTTAAAAAAAACTTCTTATTTCTTATGAAATTTCACAAGAAATAAGGGACAAGAGACAAGGAACAAGGTGAAAAATCCAAGTTAAACCTAATACTCGCAGAGATTTTTGTCATGAAAAGCGCAAATGTATGTCAGTAAAGGGAAGCGCAGGTTTGAGGCTCACAAACATAGCCATAGTTATGGTGAGAACCGAAAATTGAGCATTCTCTTTAATGGCATGCAGTTGTGCTTTGTAATAGGAATATTCTTGCGGATTTTAGGTTAAAACCTAAAATCCCCAATTAATAATCGGCAAGCTACGTTTTTCGTTTTTATTCCATAACCCTATCTGAATGCCTTTTAACTTTTTTGAGGTATTCATCAGCCCTATCTGTAATCCTTTCATATTATAATTTTGATTTTTCAGTGCAATAGCAACCCCATTGAAAAAAGCATAGTTATTAAACACCAGGTTAAAAGCAATTCCATTATGTACATATCCTCGACTCATCCAAGGAGACAAACTAATCCCATTAATCTTTGAAGTAAATGTTCCGGTTAAAGATAAAACCAATCCATTATGGCAAGACTGAACCCAAGTTGCTTCATCTTTTTCATAATCTTTTATTTCAAATGGTTTAAACGATTTGATAAACATACCGGTCCATAAAATGCCTTGCCCGGGAATTTGTATATTTAAACCATGAGAATAACGTTTATAAGTAACAGAACACATACATTCCGATCCAATCAAACCTATCGCTAATCCATAAATATGATGTGCTTTGGAAGGTAAAAGTCCCAACACATATTTATTTTTCACCTTAAGGGAATCTGAATGATCTAAATTTGTTGCTAAACTTACTGTAGAAAAAACCAATAAAAAAGATAAAAGGAATATATTTTTCTTCATATTACACTACTGTTTAACTGTTATAAAATGTTTAAATATTTTTTTATCTTGTTCATTACGTAAGAAGTGCTAAGTTACTGAAATTAATCATATATCACCTAAAATCCGCAAGGATATTTCTATTACAAAATGCAACTACACGCCATTAAAGAGAATGCTTAATTTTTGGTGGTTGGCTATTTTAGATGCAAAGCATTGCATCTCTACGTTGTTAAATTCATTCACAATTCACCATTTATAATTTCATCATTCTTCTCTTCCTTTCTTACTTTTCCATTCGATGAAAAGTAAGCAAAAATCTTGTCCAAACAATTGCCTCCCACTCTGTCCAAAGCGAAGTGCGGCGGCTTTTCAATTAGGAATTAATAATGTGCAATTAGGAATTATTTTGCCAACGCTCCACTTCGGCTCCGCTCAGTGACCGGCTGACGCACTTCCGTCTTCCAACCTTTTCATTTATAATTCTTCTTTGCGTTCTTTGCGAAAAAACCTCGCGAACAATTCAATTCCGCTCTTTGCATCGCCTTGCAGTTAAAGTTTATTGATCATTACTAATTATTAATTACCCATTGTTGTCACCCGCTTTGCAACTATGGTTGCATATTGGCACTCAGCGCAAGGCTATTGTAACCAGTAATGCACAATCACCAGATTTTCGCAAAGAAAAGTCCTGCAATAAAAGTGTGCGTTTGCCCTGACTTATCTACTCGACAAATCACATAAAAAAAGAGGGAATTTTTATAAAAAAACCCTCTTTTTTCATCTATCTAACATACAATATTATTAATATTCCCAAAGGTTACCTTCAAATTCAAGTAATTCTCTTTTAATTCTTTCTGCTTCATAAAGCGCTTCTTGCCCTTCGGTATAACTGTTAATATATCGATCATATACATTATCCGCTTTTATAATCAAACTATGAAACATTCTTTTCTCCAACATCATTGCATAAGAATAAGTATATGAACGGGTTCCTCCGTAAGGAATATTTTGCGTTCTTAACAAAGCACGTCTGGCATGTGGATAATAAATCCAGAATTTAGTTTGAAGCTTACCATCAGGATTTTTTACAATAAAACCTATCCCTATAATTCTTACTTCAAACATTGAACGTTGCTTATCAAAATACCAGTCTTCCATTAAACGAATTCTAACCACATCTGATGGTCTAATCATATTATTGATTACCGTATCCACTGTTCTTTGAGAACCATCAGACATCTGTTGTATCATACTGGTTGAACTCTCAAGCTTCAATGATTTTTCAAACTGTGGAGGAGTCATTGGCATTTGAAAACGCATAGGCTCATTATGCTCATAAGCAATAATATTTCCTGCTCTAATAGAATCAAAAACAGCAGATGCAAAACTTGATCTTCCCGGTGTTGGTTCTTTTGGAAAATAAAACTGATGATTCTTTTTCTGAATAAAATCAATTTCTCTCCACACTCTTTTCGACCACATCTGATCAGATTCTCTTAATGGTGGATATTCTATGGGAAGTACATTTTTATAGTTGTCCTTTTTAACAACATCCGGAAATGGTTCTTCAAGATCTCCTTGAGCCGTTTGCCCGGGATTTTTAACATATTGCGCAGCTACATCCAATGAAACTACAAATATAAATGCAGATAAAAGAACGGATATTTTAACTAAGTTTTTCATCTTTTTATTTTATTTTTATTGAAATCGAATTTTTTAATTCTCTTATTCCTTCCGGAGCTTTTACTTTAATTTTCTCAAATTGAACACGAGAATTTATCGGTAATTTATTAATTAATTTTTTCATCTCAGGTGTAAAATTATGACTATTACTCTGTAATTGAGACCAATAACCATCTGAACCTAAATACCACATCTCAAAGCTTACAACAGAAAATGTATAATCAAAATCAAAATATTCCGGTGTTTTAGCAATAATACTTGATATTTTTAAGAAATCCTTTGGCACACCTCCGGTTGTATAAGTACCGCCCACTGTAGGTTGTGGATCCGGTATTTTTCTCACCCTAAATTTAAAAGAATCAAAGAAAGATTCTTTCCCATCTACAACAGCATTTACTTTTATTTCAGCGCTGTTTTTTGAATTAGCAGGTAATTGAACAATATACTGTCCATTGCCTTTATTCACTAATTTACCCGTATTAATAACAGGTCTTATCTGACTAGTCGGAACACCCGGAACAGAAATTGAAACCGGATTATCCACCCCTCTGTACAGTACATTCATCTTAGTAGCTGATACGGTGGCTGAGCGTCTTCCCACAAAATAAGAATCATTAAAATAATAATTCTTTATTTTTCCATCAGGTGAAGGCATACTCAACATACCGGCATACTTATGCTCTCCGGGTCTATCACTTTTAAATGCTAAGTTTACAATATCTTTTTTATTTCTGATTCTTTTAGCATTTTTAATGTTTGTAATTCTATCTACACCATGCTGAATATAAACATCAGGATGTTGTGTTGTATCATACGCAGCAACAATAACATCTGCCACATACTCCTCCCCCATCAACACATAATTGCTTTTAGGAATTACTTTAGCTTCAACATTAGTAAACTTGAAATTCTCTTCACTAATTGAACCATATAAATAATTAAGCACATCTAACTCGGCATTTTGCACATCTACTTTTAATTTATTTAAGATGGTAACATCTGCCGCCATGATAGTGTGATAAAAATTATGAATTTCCCAACTTTCTTTCATACCACTGGCATCTCTATAAGTAGTATCAAAATTTGGACCTATACTAAAATTCATTCTTTGCGCTTCAGGAATCATTTTTAACACATTTTCCCGATAAGATTTAAACTTATTCTTCACTTCCTGTGCTTTTCCTTTTTTTGTTGAAATAGCCGGATTAGGCACAAAATATCTTGATGTGGCATCATAATTATCTTTTTTACGCAACTCAGAAAGGGGAATTTCATTAATCTCTGATGGAGAAATCCCTTTGCTTTTGGCAATATATTCTTTAATTTCCTTAATTGACTTACCTTCCGCAAGCGTAATGGTTGAATCAATAGTTGCATTCAAATAATTACGCATATTATCCGATAATTGTTTTACAATTTTAGCTTTTTGCCACACCGCCTCAACCTTCACAGGATTTAATTTATATTGAAATTCAAATTTTGAATATGCTTGCTCTATCTTACTTGCATAACTTTTATTTGTTTCTTCAATACTTTCATTTACAACACTAAAAGCATCAATTACTTCTTTCGATACATTTAACGCCAACATTGCTGTTAGCACCAAATACATCACAGAAATCATCTGTTGCCTTGGAGTCTCTTTATATGCAGCCATTATAAATTATTTTTCTATTATTTTACATTCATTGCTGTCAACATATTACCATACACTTTATTTAGTGATGATATTCTATTGGTCAACAAATTCATCTCTTTTTGGTAAGATTGTGTAGCTTCTTGTGAAGCCTGAATGTTTTCTATCATTGAATTTACACTTTTTGAAATTTGTGCCGTAGCTGCCTTATGTTGATTCGATTCTTTTAGTTGTAATTCATAAACAGCATTAATAGCACTTAAACTTTCATTCAATTTTTCTGCAGAATGAGAGGCTTTCTTAAGACTATCAGCATATGCTTTGGTAGCTACTGTAGCTTCTGTAATATCATTTAAGTTTTTGGCTTGTGAAGCAAACTGTTCCATTCCTTTTCCAAATTGCTTAATAACCTCTTCAGGAATTTGAGCTTTTTCAAATAATCCATCTAACACCTGAGAGGAATTTCCTCCACCTCCGGTATGTCCTGCTTGAGTAGGTAAATGGGATTGTTTTCCTGAATCAAGAAACTCTTGCGTAATTTTTCCCGAAGCTATCATTTGGTTCAGTTCTTTTTTAGTATGGAATTTCCCTAAGAATTGAGGATAAACCAAACTCCAATCAGGTTCTACGTGTGGCTTTTGAAAGGCTGAGAAAAAGAAGATAATTGCTTCCATTCCAAGACCTACCGGTAAAAAGATATTTGCCATAGGATAATGTTGTATCTTAAATAATGCACCAACAATTACAATTGCAGCCCCAATACCATAGACCTTTGCCATAAAGTTATTATATGCCTTACTTTCAAAGAAACTTGTTTTATGTTTTACTTGCTTTGCCATTTATATTGTTCTTTATGATTTTCTACTTATCAATTTTTTTAACCTTATTTTTATTTTAATATACTTTTGATGCTTTTGACGGATTATCGCCTTTTTGACGTCCTAAATAATCCTGAACACAACGGAATCCGATATAACACTTAGCGGTATCCTGATACTCAAAAGTACGTGTTGTGACCCTCAAATAATACGCCACATCTTTCCAAGAACCTCCACGAACTACTTTACGCTTCAACACAATTGGATCATCCTTTTGCGCTTCATAACCAAAATATGGATTAAAATCCCATTCGTACTCACTGGCAAGATCATCATAAGTGTCACTTGTCCATTCAGCCACATTTCCTGACATATCATATAATCCGAAATCATTAGACTCGTAATGTCCTACAATCACAGTTAATGCGCCTCCATCATCAATATAATCTCCTCTTAAAGGTTTAAAGTTTGCTAAGAAGCAACCTTCTCCATTTCTGGTATAAGGACCTCCCCATGGATATGGATTTCCTTCAAATCCACCTCTTGCAGCCCACTCCCATTCAGCTTCTGTAGGCAATCTAAACTCATGTGAGGTTGATCTTCCTTTCGTATTTTGATAGGCAGCCTGTAACTGAGAACGCCAAATGGTAAAAGCTCTGGCTTGCTTCCAATTCACCCCTACCACTGGATAATGGTCATAAGAAGGATGCCAAAAATATCTTTTTACAATTGGATCATTATGGGTATACGTAAAATCATGTATCCATGACAACGTATCCGGATAAACATTAATTTCATCTTCATATACTAAATCACGACGATCCACATCTCTCTGGTTAAACATTCCTCTTGAAGGATCTGCTTCCATATTAGAATTTCTTGAAGCCGCTTTTCTGATGTCAACCCAATAATATTTATAATTCAGATTACGTGCATCCACCTGCTTTTTTCTGAAAAAACGTTGCTCTTTAGGTAAATAGAAATTTGATTGGTTTTCAAGCACATCCGCTACTTTTTCATCTTCCCAATCGATTTCTTCCCTCCAATTCAACGGAGCCTCCTCTGGTGTTTCAGGTGCTGCATCTTCATTTCTAGGCTGAATAAGCATATTTGAAAACTCATCAGGCATATTGGTTACTAATAACCTTCTGGCTATAGAATCTCTTACCCAATTTACAAATTGACGATATTCATTATTGGTGATTTCCGTTTCATCCATATAAAATGAAGTAATCGTAATTGTTTTTGGATCTCGCATATTGGCTGTAGGCACGTCTTCACTACCTATACCCATTGTATAACTCCCCATGGGAATATAAACCATGCCATACGGATCCGGTTGATAAAATTTTTGACGTTTCTGAACGCCCACAAGTTCTCCATTACTACTACCTCCACATCCTGAAAGCAGAATAACTATAAACATCAGTGTGATTAACTTTTTCATATTATTAGCTAAAATTATTGTTCCTAAAACGGTTAAATATTTTTAATATTGTTCCGAACCTTTTTTTAACAAGTATTATTTTATAAAAATCTTGTGGTTCGATAATGATTATTGTTTTTTTCCATTCCAAATTTAAAAAGATAATTAAGCATCAATTCGTGTGAACCGGAAGAACCTGCTCCGGCTAATTTCGAAGTGCCAATATCATAAGCATACCCTACTTTAAAATCTCTCCAATACAATCCAATACTAAGAGTAATAGCGTCTTGTAAGCGATATCCTATTGCCCCCCAATATTTTTCTTTATAAATAAATGAACCTTTTGCATGCACTTGAAATGCATATCCATTATAGCGCATCATAATTGAAGGCATTACTTGATAATTTTGGTTCAAATTAAAATAATACCCCCCCATTAAATAATAATGTCTTCTGGGAATATATCTTGTATTTTCGCCTTCTATTTCTAACAATTGAGTGGTTGAAAGACCTACAAAATATTCATCTTTCACATCATAATACACTCCTAAAGACATATTGAAGATCATATCCTGTTCCTCTCCACTTCTTTCTTCTAATACAGGGTCGGTTTCATCAATTGGCTTCAACTTAGCAAAATCTAATGTCATGTTCTGAAAACCCAAATTAGTCCCAATACTCAAATCCCCGTAACCTACCATAGTATGATAAGCATATCCAAGACGAAGCGCTATATTATTGGTAAATCCTATCTTGTCTTTCATAATCATAAATCCCAACCCTCCATGCAATGCCTCTAATGGCATATCTGCAGACAAAAAGAAAGATTCCGGGTTTACAGCTACTCCTTCAAGGTCTTTAAAACCTACATATTGTTGGCGTGCCAACCCTATTATGTTAATTCCATCATTCATTCCATAATAAGCCGGATTATATGCTCCATAATTCATAAGGCTTTGTGTGGTCTCTTCCTGAGCCTTTAACTGCCCTATAAACAGTAGAAAAAAGAAAAAAACAATATATCTTTTATTCATCTTCATGTAATAAGTTCGCTAAAATAGTATATTTTTCTGAATTCTGTTATACCTTTTTTATCTTTTCATCATTAAAAAAATCAATTAACAATTTTATTTTATCAATTATCCTCTTGTAAATACCAGTTGATTCTCCGTACTCATCTTATCATTATAAAAATATCCACTTCCCTCAAAAAGTTTTAAATCATCAAGTTGTGTTATTTTATGATCCATAATAAAGCGAAGCATTTCTCCCCTTGCTTTTTTCGCATACACCGCAATTACTTTATAAGTATCCCTTTTTTTATCTTTAAAAATCGGCTGTATAATTTTTGCATTAATTTCTTTTTGACGAACTGCTTTAGCATATTCCTGCGAAGCTAAATTAACCAAATACTCAGATTGGGTTTGAGCAATCGTATCATTCAAATCTTGTGTTACAATATGTTGCCATACATCATACAAGTTCTTTCCCATCTCCGTTTCTAATTTCGTTCCCATCTCCAACCTATGAGGCATAATCAAGTCAAAAGGGCGAAGTAAGCCATACAATCCGGATAATATACGAACATGATGTTGCATGTAATCATAACAATCCGCTGATTGCGAATGAGGGTTCCAACCTTGATACACATTACCGTCAAAAGCAAAAGCAGCCTGTTTACTTTCTGCTGACAGAACCTGTGTTGGTTTCCACTTCAAATATCTTTCTTTATTCATCACTGATAAATTAGGACTGATATGCATTAACTGTGCTAATTCTTGTGGTGAAAGATTGACCAGATGCTTTATAAGACGTTCCGAAATATCCGTATGTAAAGGTTGTGTAAAAAAATCAATGGGTGTTTGATCTTTGAAATTAAGTTTCTTAGCCGGTGATATTATAACAATCATATGATCTATTTAATTCTATAAGGTATTTATTTTTAAAAATCGAAAACGGAATCTCTTCCTCTGTCATAGAAGCCAAATCTATTATTATATGAGTTTCTGTAAAATGGGCTATATCCGTTTTGGTATCTCACCTGAAAATCAAGTATACTATTTTCAGAAAATTTATACCTCAACCCAAAGTCCATTCCATAAGCGTCCGTATTAAAGCGTTGATTGTAATCCTGTGGATTTACAGCACCATCACTATTCATACTTTTATACACACTTCCTTGTATCAACAACTTTTTATTAAATTGATAATCCCCGTCCACCACAACATAAGCGGTAGAAACATTCTGCTTTAAAGGGGTAGTATGCAAATTTGAGAATTGATAAGCCGACATATCCGATGAAAAGTTGGTTAAAACCACGCCTGTGTTAATATGCCATTTCTTATTCGTTGAAAAACTAGCCTGAGGAAACACATAATTCATCATGCCATGCCCCATACCTCCTAAAGAAAAAAGCGAAGTCCCAACACTAATATTATAATCTGTCTTTAACGGCTGAGTTTGTTGCCCCATACCTTGAAAAGAAAAAAGGAACAGTACTACAACCGTGATTTGTATTATCTTTTTCATACGAAAATCTTTTTATCAGCAATAAATGATAAGTGACTAAAAATTAAATCACCAAAACCAATATATTACTTAACATTTATTAAAAACTAAAAAAAGGACAAAATATTGTTTTGCCAAAGTACAAATTTACAAGAAATATGCTTACAGATTTTAGGCAAAAAAAGCAATCTATCATAAA
>PDWI01007961.1_pt1 | contig 12776 bp, 6 predicted proteins | sample 1430891 | NCBI WGS metagenome assembly PDWI01 (sample SAMN01162508, study PRJNA174530) | Oral metagenome, whole genome shotgun sequencing project. | biome: Marine environment; feature: Marine mammal; material: Swab sample of the gingival sulcus; isolation source: swab sample of gingival sulcus... | reverse complement strand
AACGTCACCGCGCTGCCTGCCGCGCCGTTACTGATAGTCACGCCATCACTATTTACCACCGTATCCCCTGTTGTTACACTGTCAAGGCTGACATCCCTGGCGGTCTTTACCGTAAACTGGCCGCCGTTTCTCACATCCCCTGCCGTTACCAGGGCGCCTGGCGTATCCGCGGCGGCAACGCCCGCCGGACTGCTGGTTATTGCACTGGTAACAGCGCTTAACTGTTTCCCCTTGGACGGATCTGCCGGATCGACATCGATAAATTTCAGTGTCGCGGCATCTGTCTGTACCTTCAGATCATAGATATTGGCGCCGGCGCCACTGGTTGTGGTTGCTATGGTTACTGACTTATCGCTGGATATTACCTCCTCCCTTGAACCGGCAGTCGCGGCAAAGAGCTGGCTGCCGTTAACCGCATCGGTACTGGTCGCGGAGATTTCTCCCGCCGCAATATTGGTGATCCTGTCCCCGCCAATATCCAGACCATCAGCCGTGGTTGTCAGCTCCGTTTCATTGGCGCCATCTTTTAATTTTACCGAGCTGAATTCAGGCGATCTGGCCATGCCAATCAATACCTGACCATCTTTCACCTCTGTTGACAGATTACTGCCGGTAAAGGCAGGATTGGTTAAATCACCTGACAGGATCGAAAACTCACTGCCAAGCTGCTGCTGACTGCCGTTACTGCCGGTATCAGCATTGGTATCTGCCTTAAAGGTAATCGGCTGATTAACTGCTGTATTCAGCCCGGTCAACGCGGCACCGACAGTAGTATAACCCGTAGTCCCACCGGTAGAGGGATTGCCATCGGTTACGGTATAGGTCGGCGCCTTGACCGTGCCAGCAGCAGTAACTGCCGCACCTCCGCCCAACGCGGTTACAGCTCCTTTTAACTGGCTGAGAGCTACAGCATCCGCATCTTCAGTGCCGGCCTTGATATTGGTCAGCCTGACTGGCGTTGTTGTATTACCAGCGCCATCCTGCATTGACGCGATCACATCGGCCGGCTGCACCTGGGTGCCGGAGCCATCGGCAGCGGTATTAAATGTGCCATCGGCCTGTTTATAGAGCTTACCTCCACTGCTATCGGTATACACTACCGGCAGTTGCGCATCCTCAACAAGCCCCTGGGTATCCGCAGTAAAGGTAAACGTGCTGCCATTACGGGTAATACCCATATGATCGCCGGCAACCAGATCAACACTGTCTCCCGGATTGATCAGTTCACCGCCAGCCTCGCTATTGGCCTTTACCGTAAAACCGGATTGGTTAATGGCCCCGGCTATAGTGTCAGCGGTCGCCAGCGCCTCTGTATTGCCCGCGGTTATCTCTCCATTTGTCTCTGGTGTCAGGGTCGTTGTTTTTGCCCTGATCTGCTCTCCGGCAATCTCAACAGTTTTATTATCAACAGTTATATCGTAGGCGACAGTAAAATTATCGCCATCTGCTGCTACTGTTACCGTTGTCGCATTGCCATTTACGAAATTTACCTGTTCCCCCGGATTAACACCATTGCCAACTGCTGTCTTATTATTGCCGGCAATCTGCCAGGATGAATCTGATATGGCACTGTTAATATCACCGATATTGGCCGCATTGGTCTCAATATCGCCACCGCTGGCAACATTGGTAATCTGTTTACCGCCATTATTCAGGCCATTACCTGTCAGTGATATCTGTTTAGCGGCATCAGCCTCTGTACTGTTTATTATCAGGCTTCCATCCGTTAACACCGTATCGCCGGTCGTAACACTCTCTATCTCCAGATTCTTTGCCAGACCAATGGTTACGGTATTATCTTTACCGACAACGGTATAGATATTTTTACCGGCATCAGATCGGGTAAAATCCGTATTGGCAGCATCACCTGTTATCGTCAATGTTTCACCCGGCTGAATCTGCGCATCAACAGCCGCCGGAGTCGGGCTGGCGCCGCTGATGGTAAAACCGGCAGTGGCAGTGGTATTAACGGATTCAATGGCTTCATGGATAGTATCTTTGCCGGTGCCGCCGATATTGCTCATGGTAATCGCGCCGTCAGCAGCCAGCGCCGCATCACCACCCAGCACAGTTGTTACACTGTTAGCCATCTTGCCGATAACAGTCTGGGTAGCAAATAACTGGCTGCCGTTAATGGCATCGGTTGAATCTTCGTCAATGGCTCCCGGAGCGACATTAACGATCTGTTTTTCAGCCCCTGTTTTACCTATTGAGACAACACCCCTGTTTTCTGTATTTGCTGCACCGGCAAAACCGCCATAAGTAACACCATTAACGGTTGCGTTGGTAACCTGAGTAAACGCCTTTGTTTCAGCCTGGTAACCCAATGCTACTGAATTATCATTTGTCGCATTGGCATTATAACCTAATGCTACTGAATTATTCTTCGCCGCACTGGCATTAAAACCAACTGCTACTGAATTGTTCTTTGTTACACTGGCATTAAAACCGATTGCCAGAGATTCATACCCAGTTGCCTGTGAGTTATATCCTATGGCAACCGATCGTTGCGTACCATTTTCAACACCTGCTACAGTCCCCTCGCCAATAGCAATAGAATTACTTGTATATGCAGTTCCACCCTGGGTTGCCAGAGAGTCCTGACCAATAGCATTTGACCCGCTTCCCATAGCGGTTGAATAATCACCCAAAGCTTTTGATCCACTCCCCATCACTGTTGAATAGTTCCCTTTAGCTATTGTGGCGGCACCCATTGCCGTTGAGTAATCTCCTCTGGCTTCTGTCTGAGTTCCTGTTGCCAACGAGTTATCACCAATAGCCTTTGCTTCATTACCCATTGCTATGGATTGATTGCCTCGAGCCTCTGATAGTCTACCTATTGCCGTGGAGTATTCTCCTAAAGCTTTTGTGTCTCCACCCAGCGCCGTTGCATAATCTTTTTCAGCTATTGTGCCACTCCCCATTGCGGTGGAAAACTGTCCTTCAGCAGTTGTACCTGCCCCCATCGCTACAGAATTAGTTCCGCTCGCAGTATTGGTACCCGCCCCGCCAATAACTACAGCTCGTTCTCCGGTAGCCTTTGCGGCATATCCTATCGCAATTCCACCTCCCCCTGTCGCTTTGGCTCCTACCCCGGCAGCAATCGAATTTTCTCCTGTTGCACCAGCCTTATCCGTAACACGGCCCAGATTAGTCGTCGCATTACCCTCACCCTGAGCCATGCCAGGTTTATTAAAATGAAAATAGGTCTGCGAGGCGTCCTGCAGATCCCTGGCAACAGCAAATAACTGGCTGCCATTAATCGCATCGGTTGACGTTTCAGTAATCGCACCGGGAGCCACATTAACGATCTGTTTTGTGTTTTTTTGTGCAGGATCTATATTACCTACCGAAACCACACCATTTACCGTATCTGCACCGGCAAAATTATTATAGGTGATACCATCGATTTCCGCGCTGGTAATCAGTTTAGCATCCTTAGTCGCCGCATCCCGCCCCAGCGCAACCGAATTTCTATGCTTTGCGCTGGCATTCTTACCAATCGCCACCGCACCTTCTACTGTTGCCCTGGCACCATTGCCCAGGGCTACGGTATATTCCTGTTCGGCAAGTGATTTCGAACCCATTGCAACGGCACTGGCGCCATCTGCCTTGGCAGCATTACCCAGAGCTACGGTATTATCTTTAACAGCCAAAGCCCCATTACCCAGAGCCAGGGCGGAGACTCCGTTCGAATTTGCGTCTGAACCAATTGCCACTCCACCAACACTCTGTTCAGTTGCCAGAGCGTTTTTGCCCAGGACTATGGTTGAGTCCTGAAGGGCCTTGGCATTATTCCCCATTGCTAACGCAGAATCACCGTCAGCATCCGAATCTATACCTATTGCTACTGCATTGTTTTGTTTGGCAATGGCATCAAAACCAATGGCCAGTGAATTATTGGCAGTTGCCTCTGAGCTATACCCTATGGCAACTGCCTGCTCCGTACCGCCATCTTTACCAGCAACAGTACCCGTTCCCAAGGCCATACTGCCAGCCGTATAAGCTATACCGCCAGCCTTTTCAGCACCCGTTTCTGCGCTACCTCCAGTTGCCAAAGAACCGACCCCTATAGCCCTGGATTTATACCCCATTGCAGTCGAGCTAATCCCTGAAGCTTCTGTCTCACGCCCTATGGCCGTTGAGCTATCCCCCGAAGCTTTTGCATTAATCCCTATTGCCGTTGAATATATCTTTGAAGCTTCTGCGCCCCTCCCTATTGCGGTTGAACCAAATTTTTTAGCTTTGGCGGTAATACCAATTGCAGTTGAATGCCCCTCTAAAGCCTCTGCCCGCCCGCCAATTGCGATAGAATATTCTTCTTTGGTTTTTGCGCCACTGCCCATTGCTAACGAGCCCTTGCCTTTCACCTCACCGACTTTCCCTACTCCAATACCGATAGCTGCTTGTCCCTCAGTTGTTACGCCATACCCTACGGCAACTGAGTTCTCCCCTTCTGCTCTTGCTGCAGCCCCTATAGCAACCGCACTCACACTCTCAGATGCTACTTCGGCAGCATTACCCAGGGCTACGGCCTTATCGGCTAAAGCTTTTGCTTCTCGTCCCAGCGCAACCGAACTTGCATTTTTTGCCTGGGCATCATTACCCAAAGCTGTGGCACCGTATCCCTCGGCTTTTGATCCCGAACCAATTGCAATAGTACTGCCTTGTGTTGCCTGGGCATCATTACCCAGAGCTATGGAATACTGTTCTAGGGCTTGCGCCCCTGGACCTACTGCCACAGCTCTCACTTTGGATGCGTTAGCCTGATTACCCAAGGCTATAGAACTCTCTCTGGATGCCGTAGCTCGATAGCCCAGAGCTATGGTATAGCCCTCTGAAGTATCGACTTCTGACGCCTTTGCCTCTGCACCTATTGCTAATGCATGTACCCCGAGAGCCTTAGCGTTCTCCCCCAAGGCTACAGTATTATTTTTGCTTGCCTTAGCATCATTGCCCAGAGCGAAGGCAGAAGTTCCGGCAGCATTTGCCCCTGAACCGATTGCTACTGTATGCTCTGCCGATGCCTCAGCACCATTGCCCAGAGCAGTGGCAAAATTCCCTCCAGCATTTGCAGCTGAACCCATTGCCATGGCACTATCTCCAGCTGTAGTTGAACCTTTACCGATAGATATGCCATTGATGGCAGCAGTTTCAGCCCTAGCCTCAAAACCGATAGTTATAGACTGACCTCCCAGAGCTCCACCTTTCTCACCAGGCTCTCCTTCATTGGTGGCCGGATTACCAGCGCCCTGAGAGGGGTCACCGGTATTAACATGAACATAAACCGCCTCCGCAAACGCCTGACCGCCAGACGCAAGCAGGATAGCGGCAGCAATAACGCCCGTTTTTATACAAGATAGTGCTGATCTGCCAGAACGATCATCATGCACCGTACCCTTACCCTGTGCTTTTGAGCATTCGGAAACAACCACAAGGGACTGCCTTATTTTCGACCAGATAATCTTATAAATTCTGTTCATGGCACTTTTCCGTTTCAGACTTCCTGTCAAGAGATAAAAATTTTAACAACAAATAGTTACGTTTTTTACAAAACCCTCTTTGTCCCTGTTTATCTCCCTGTTTTTTATTGCGGCAATATAGCTCTCCTGCCCCAAAAGCGTATTCACTGCGGTACTATTCGGTTAGAACCTATAGAATTTAAAGTAAATAAGGAAGTTTTGCATTAAAAAAACACAGTTAGCCACCGCGACCAGACAGGCAGCCCTATAATCTGAAAAGAGTTCAGCTGGCCAGGCAGGCTGTCAATATATTTTCAACTCCTGTTATAACGTCGGGGGGCGCCAGGAGCCCCCTCCTTTCCTGCCCATATAATGTTTCATTAAAAGAACGTTCCAAGCCACTCTTTTATGATAAAACGTTTCATTATGAACCATATACCGCCAGAGGGTTCTGCCATAACCTTCCCATAACAGTGCCATACTAGTAAAAAAACAACAATAAAACAAATTGATAACATCGTATTTTATAAAAAAATGGCACCAGATCCGCTTCCGGCATCTTTTATGCACAACGAACAGCAGAGACAATGGAGGGAGATATAACCGCTGCCACAGCCATAACCATAGCGCGATATATATCATTACTGTCCTAACTCAGCCGGGGAGGTGTATATGTCATCAATCACTCTGTTTTATAACAATTTTACCCTTGAAGAAGAGCTGAAAAAAGATCTGGTTACCGCAACGGGATATACCCTGCTTACCGACAGGGATCTGCTGGATATGCTTGCCAGTCGTTTCAATATGGAACAAAATCGGGCGGAACGGGCGGTCTTTGGACCCGGATCGGTATTTAACGCCTTTACCCTTGAAAAGGAGAGGACTCTCAGTAAGCTTAAACTTGTTGTCGCCGAACAGATTATGGCTGACAAGGTGATTATCTGCGGGCTTGCAGCGCTTCTGGTCAGCCCTGATATCGGCCATATCCTGCGGGTGGGCGTTTTTGATACTAAGGCGGGACGTATGCAGCGGGCAATCGCCGCTGGAATTGCCGAAAAAAAAGCGGCGAAGATGATTGCGGCCCACGATAAGAAGGCCGGAGATTTTATTGCATTGCTTGATCTTGATTCAATCCACAACCCGTCACTCTATGATCTCCGTATCAATGCCGATGCCCTCTCCATTCGTGAGATAGAGCAGACCATTCTTGAACAGTATCGCCGGCCGGCTGTACTGCCGGATGAGAGCTCAAAGGCAGCGGCGGAGGATTTTCTTTTAACCGCAAGGATCGAACAGGCATTGGCCGCACAGGGTTATGCCACAAAGGTTCTCTGCGGCAAAGAGGAGATCACCATCAAGATAAACCAATCCTCCTTTAACTTTACCGCCCTTGCCGACAGGATCCGCAATATGGTCAGTGAGATTGACAGCAGCAGGGAGATCAGCGTTATTGCCAGCGCGGATATGGCCTTCTCCATCCTGCCCGACCCGGAATTTGCCCCGCCGCCAAAGGTGCTGCTGGTTGATGATGAAAAGGAGTTTGTGCAGACCCTTTCCGAACGCCTGATCACCCGCCAGTATGGCAGCCATCCGGTTTTTGATGGACAGCAGGCCCTTGACTGTCTTGAGACAGAGACCCCGGATGTGATGGTGCTCGATCTGAAAATGCCGGGGATGGAGGGTGTTGAGGTGCTGAAAAAGGTGAAGAAGGCACATCCAGGGATTGAGGTTATTATCCTGACCGGCCATGGCTCCGACAGCGACCGCGCAACCTGTATGGAGGAGGGCGCCTTTGCCTGGCTGCGTAAACCGGTCGATATAAAGGAGTTAACCGCGGTGATTGATAACGCCTATGCCCAGGTGGCAGCAAAGCGCCTGAAAGGCATCGCATAACAACAGTATGGAGAAAGATATGGAAACCCAACTCGCAACCAGGGTGCTGCTGGTCGATGATGAGGCCGATTTTATCGAGCTGCTCTCCCAGCGGCTGGAGACACGGGGGCTTACCGTTATTGCCGTTACCACCGGCGAAGAGGCGGTGGATATTGTCGCAGACCGCTCCATTGATGTCGCGGTGGTCGATCTTGCCATGCCCGGCATCGACGGCATAGAGACCCTGCGCCGGATAAAGGAGCAGCGCCCCGATATGGAGGTGATCATGCTTACCGGGCAGTCCTCGGTAAAAAGCGGTATTGAGGCGATGAAAAACGGCGCCACCGACTATATGGAGAAACCGGTTGATCTGCAGGCGCTGATGGAGGCGGTACGCGCCGCCAAGGAGGCGCGGATGGAGCGGCTGGAGGCCCGCTCGGAACAGGAGGTTCAGCATATCCTGAAGAGCAAGAGCTGGTAGCATGGCTCAACCAGACAGCCTTCAACCATAACAAAGAACAGAACCCGGAACTGAGCCAGGCCGCCGGATCCCCCGTCTTCTCTGATGGCAGAACAACCATTCTGCGATAGCGGGGAGATCTGCGCCCCGCCTGCCTGGAAAATATAAAGAATATAACGGAGGCCCTGATGAATACAACCGCAACAATGGCAGCGCCAACGGCCCGGATCGACTGGCGGCGCTGGTTTTTTATTCTGCTTGGTATCGCTGCTTTTCTTGTTGTCTATTACTGTCCGCCGCTGCCGGATGCCATTGATCCAACGGGCAAACATTTTATCCTGAGTCCACAGGCAAAGGGCGCCATTGCCGTCTTTCTGCTTGCCGCGATCTGGTGGGTGTTTGAGGTGGTGCCGATCGGTGTTACCAGCCTTGCCATCGGTACCCTGCAGGCGCTTTTTCTGATTCGCGACCCGAAGGTTGCCTTTAAGGATTTTATGGACCCCTCGGTGCTGTTTATCTTTGGCTCCATTGTCTTTGGCATGGTCTTTACCAAGACAGGTCTGACCAAACGTATCGCCTACAAGATGCTGGCCATTGTCGGTGAAAAGACTTCGATGATCTATCTGGGCTGCTTTGTGATGACCGCCGCCCTCACCCATCTGATGGCCCATACCGCTGTGGCGGCAACAATGTTCCCGCTGCTGATGACCATCAACGCCCTCTATGCCACCAGCGAGACACCAACCAGATTTAGCAAGGGGCTGTTTATCGGTATGGCCTATGTGGCCGGCGCCGGCTCCATTATCACCCTGCTCGGCGCGGCGCGGGGCGCGGTGGCGCTGGGATTTTACAAGGATATCATGAATGTTGATATCAGCTTTTTTCAGCTGACGGCATATATGTTCCCCGTTGGCTGGCTGATGACCTTGCTGCTATGGGGCTTTATCATGCTCTTTTTCAGGCCGGAAAAAGAGCGGATCGATGGCCTGCAGCAGCGCTCCAGACAGATGTATCAGAATCTCGGCCGCTGGAGCAGACAGGAGATTACCGTACTTGTTATTGTGCTGACCACCATTGTCGTTATCGCGCTGAAAAACTTTGTGCCGGCCTTTGCCAGCCTCCATAAGACCGGGATCCTGCTCTGCTCCACCATCGCCTTTTTTATCCTCAATATCCTGACCATTGACGATCTGGAGGAGATCCCGTGGAATATTATTCTGCTCTTTGCCGGGGCGATGTCGATCGGCTTCTGCCTGTGGGATACCGGTGCCGCCAAATGGATGGCGGTGCACTGGCTGACCCTGTTTAGGGAGGCGCCGGCCATTGTCTTTATCCTGGGCATGGCATTTTTTGTGATGATAATGACCAACTTTATTATGAATGTGGCGGCCATTGCCATCTCGCTGCCGGTGGCACTGGTGATCGCGCCCTATCTCGGGGTGGCCGGCGAGGTGATCCTGTTCAGCTCCCTGGTCACCGCAGGCATGCCCTTTCTGCTGCTGGTCGGAGCGGCGCCAAATGCGATCGCCTATAGTTCAAAGCAGTTTACTCCCGGTGAATTTTTCCGTTACGGGACTCTGGCAAGTATAATGCTGATGCTGGTTATCGGCCTGGCGGTAACCGTTATCTGGCCGCTGATGGGGATGCAGATCTATCTGTAACGGTCATAACAGGAGATGAAACACGGAACCGCGGGATAGTGGCGATTGTCTTCGCACCGTGTTTCGGATAGAATGGTTGCAGACAGAAGCCGCATTACAGTAATGCGGAAATGGTGTCCCGGTCGCATGCGGTCTTGTCCCGCATAAAGAAAAAGAGAAGATGAAAAGGAGCTGATTATGAAGATTGCCGTTGTAGAGCCGTTGGCAGTTGAACAGAAGTCTTTACAGAAAATCATTGCAGAGGCGCTGGGAGACGCTGCCGGTGATGTGACCATTGAGCATTTTGCCGGACGTACCACCGATGAGGCAGAACTTATCGCCCGCAGCAGGGACGCGGAGATTGTGGTTATCGGCAATGTCCCTTTCCGCAAAAGTGTGCTGGAGCACTGCCCGAAGCTGAAGATGCTGGCCATCGCCTTTACCGGTTATGACCATGTTGATGTCGACTATTGCCATGCCAATAATATCGTTGTCACCAACTGCTCCGGTTATGCCACCGTTGCCACCGCGGAGCTGGCCATCGGCCTGCTCCTTGCCGTCTATCGGCGGATTGTCCGCTGCGATGCCGCCACCCGTGCCGGAGGAACAAAGGAGGGGATTACCGGCTTTGAACTGGCGGGAAAGACTATCGGCATTATCGGTACCGGCGCCATTGGCGGTCATACGGCAAAACTGGCAGAGGCCTTTGGCATGAAGGTTATCGCCTATAGCAGAACCCGCTATGATAACGGCCTGCACTATATGGAGCTCGATCAGCTGCTGGCAGAGGCCGATGTGGTCTCCCTCCATGTACCGGTAACCGACCAGACCAGAGGAATGATAGGCGCCAGAGAGCTCTCATTGATGAAAAAGAGCGCGGTACTGATCAATGTTGCCAGGGGCCCGATTATTGATACCGATGCCCTGGTTACCGCGCTCGATACCGGGCAGATTGCCGGCTGTGGTATTGATGTCTATGATATGGAGCCGCCCATCCCGGTGGACTATCCGCTGCTGAAAGCGAAAAATACGGTGCTCGCCCCCCATGTTGCCTATGCCACCGATGAATCGATGATTAAAAGGGCGAAGATAGAGTTTGCCAATATCAAGGCGTTTCTTGATGGCAAACCACAGAATGTGGTCTGACCAGCATCGCTGGACCATAACAGAAAATGAAGCACGGAACTGCGCAATGCCGGCGGCTGCCCAGAGACCGTGCTTCGCATAGAAGAGATGATTGCGGATATTCTCGATACACTGCCGGTAGGGGTAGCGCTGATTGATAAGGGGATGCGGGTGCAGTATCTGAACCCAAGACTTGTTCAGCTCAGCGGCTACTCCCTGCGGGAAGCGGCAGGAATTGATGCCGATTTTGTCCTGCGCACCAGAATTGGCGATGGCCCGGTGCCAACATCTCTCGCATCGCTGGTAAGGCAGGCAGTAGTATCCGGCGACCAGATCTGCCGCAAGGGGACGCTGCTTAACCGCCGCCGCCGTATCCTGGCGGTAAATTTCACCATCAGCCGGATCAGCGCAAAACCGGCACAGGCAATAATTGTGGTGGAAGAGGCCGCAGCCGCTGGCGGAGAGCAGGTCTCGCTGCCAGCAACGAGGCTGATTGGCAACAGCCTGCAGATGGAGAAGGTGCTGGAGAAGATGGCAATCTTTGCCAGAACCGATGCCGCCGTTCTTATCACCGGCGAGACCGGCTGCGGCAAGGATCTGCTGGCGGAAGAGCTGCATAACAGTTCACAACGCGCCAGACACCCCTTTATCAAGGTGAACTGTGGCGCGCTGCCGGAGAGTCTGCTGGAATCAGAGCTGTTCGGTCATAAACGCGGCGCCTTTACCGGGGCGGAACATGACCATCCGGGCATGTTCCGGCTGGCAAACAGGGGGACGCTTTTTCTTACCGAGATTGGTGATCTCTCACTGCCGCTGCAGGTAAAGCTGCTGTCGGTACTTGATGACCATAAATTTTTCCCGGTCGGCAGCACAGCAGAGGTACGCGTTGATATCCGCCTGATTGCCGCCACCCACCGTAACCTGCGGCAGGATGTGGCACAGGGACGGTTCCGTCAGGATCTTTTTTTCCGGCTCAACGTGCTGCATCTGGAGATCCCGCCGCTGCGGGAGCGCCGGGAGGATCTACGCCTGCTGACAGAGCATTTCCTGCAGCAGACAGCGCATAGGATCAGAAAGAAGGTGCAGGGGCTGGACAAGGAGACTGTTGCCCGGCTCTATCGCTATCACTGGCCGGGTAATGTGCGGGAGCTGCGCAATGCGATTGAATATGCGGTTAATATGTGCCGGGGAAAATGGATCACACCAGAGGATCTGCCTGAACATCTGCTGGCGGCAGAGCCGCCTGTGGCAGCGCAAAGCGAAGTGCCGCCAACCAGCCCGGAAGAGCCGCCTGTAAAAGCCACACCGCAAATAACGCCTCTGGCAGCAACATGGCAGGAGCTGGAGAAACAGCAGATTATCAACGCCCTGCAGCAGACCGGCGGACATAAGGCGCAGGCCGCGAAACTGCTGGGCATGGGCAGAACCACGCTGTGGAGAAAGATAGGACAGTACTCAATAGACCAGCATGACTGAAGCAGATGAAAATTCTTATCCCGATCAGAGATGACGATATTGCCCCCCGCCCTGATACCGCAACGGAAATGGTTATCGCCACCCATTATGACGGGGAGCTGATCGAAGAGCCCCGCTCCATACTTGTTGCCGAACCGTCCGCTGAGGCGTTCTGCGATATGGTCATCAAGGAGCGGATAAGCAGGGTGATCTGCTGCGGCATTGAAGAGGAGCATTACCAGTTTCTGCACTGGAAAAAAATTGACGTAACTGACGGGGTTATCGGTCCCTGGCAGGCAGCGCTGAGTAAGGCCATTGCCGGAGAACTGACAACAGACTCCATCCTTGATACCGACTGAACCCCGCGGTAACGGTAACAGTTGAACCAGAGAGTCTGTCAACTGCGGCGAAAAACAGAAGGAGAGGGCTATGCGAAAAAAAGGTTTTATCGCAAAAATGCTGCCGGACAACGAGGTTATGCCATCTGCCGCCGTATTAACACATCGATACCGCCAGTTTTTTCGCAGCCTTACCGTTATCCTGCTGGTACTGGTGCTGGTGCCGATGTCTGTTATCGCCCTGCTCTCCTATTCACAGTATAAACGGCTGCTTGCAGAGGAAGAGGTTAACCGCCTGCTGCTCAACGCCGAACAGGCAGAGGAGAGTGTCGCCCGTTTTATTGTAAAACTACGGGCGATTATCAATTTTGCCGGGCATGACGACCGCTATCATGAACTGCTGCAGCCGGGGGCATTGAACCAG
>PDWI01007834.1_pt1 | contig 12776 bp, 15 predicted proteins | sample 1430891 | NCBI WGS metagenome assembly PDWI01 (sample SAMN01162508, study PRJNA174530) | Oral metagenome, whole genome shotgun sequencing project. | biome: Marine environment; feature: Marine mammal; material: Swab sample of the gingival sulcus; isolation source: swab sample of gingival sulcus... | reverse complement strand
CGGTAAGGACGGAACACCTTCCATCAGCTCCAGCGTAAGCTTATTCCCTTTAGCGCTCCAGCTCTTTCCCCGGGCTTTATCCATGTTTATCAGAAAAAGTTTTCCGTCACGCCCCAGATGAATGCCCCGGTAACCCGGGAATTCCCTGGAACCTTTCGGAGCATCCCGGAAAATCCAGGTGGTTCCGGCCCAGTCCACGATGAACGGTTCAGGCCCTGTTTTTTCCGGAACCGGCTTTTCAGGCACCGGAGCCGGTTCATTCACAGGCTCTTTTGTCGCGCAGCCAAAAAAGAAAAGCAAAAGAATACCTGTCAGGATAAAAGGGCAAAAAAAGGCCCTGCGAATAGAAAAATGAGAAAATTTCATATATAGTTTATCGTCAGCTGCGCTCTTAATCCGTAGTTTTCTTCTGAGAATCAAACAACCCGGACGAACTCTTATAAGGAACCCGGGCTGAGGGCACATGCTCCGACGCCGGACCGGCATGAACATCCTGATCATCAAAAAAGATATGGGCATTAAAGGCCTTGAGAACCTGATCTTTGGGAATACCTCCCAGAAAATGAGCCTCATCCACCTTTACGCCCCAATGCCGCAGAGTCAGAATAACCCGCTCATGCGCCGGGCTGTCCCGCGATGTAATAAGAGCAATGCGCAGCAGCGGTTCTTTTGATAAACTCTTAATGCGGGAGAGGGTTTTCAGAACACGTCCAAACGGACCTTCCGGAAGAGGACTGGCGGCAAACACCTTTTCGTGCTCCAGAAAAGCATCCAGCCCCTGCTGTTTAAAAATAACTTCCGAATCTTCGCTGAACAGAACCGCGTCTCCGTCAAACGCTATGCGTATTTCTCCTGAATCGGGGTTAAACCCCTCCGGCGGCGCGTACAGCTGGGCTGCCGCAATACCGTGATCAATGGCATCCTGCACATCTTCGGAATTTTTCGACAGGTAGAGATCAACCGAATACGCGGAAAGAAACGAACTGAGAGGAGCGCCCCCGGAAAAAGCCGCCCGCGTTATGGACAGATTATAAAAATCAATGGAATTCATTACCCGCAGACCGGTCTGAGGGTTGTTCTGACTCATAATAACAACTTCAACCAGATGCTCCCCCAGCTTTTCGTTGAGCTTCAGCAAAGCTTCTACCAGAGGAAAGGCCGTACCCGGTTCCAGGATCCGGTTTTCGTTCTCCTGCTGATAAGCGGCATAGGCTTCCAGTCCTTCATTTTCAAAGATGGCGTTTTCCCGTTCCAGATCAAAGAGGGAGCGGGAAGAAATTCCTACAACCAGTGTTTCCGATAAATCAGCCGCCATAGAGCCCTCTACACTTCTCCGCAGGCCGCGTACAAATTGGCAAACAACCGGGGAATAAGAGCAACCGGCAGAGAAGAATACGCCACCCGGACAAGATCACCCAGAGCAATAACACCTGTATCATACTTGTTCAGAAGTTTCTGCCGGACAGCTTCAGCGTCGCCGCAGGCCACTTTGACACACATAAAATATCCGGAATTATACGGCAGCGGTACAAAGCGTTCCCTGTACTCCGGATGCGCGGCCAGCTCCGCGTTCACAGCATCGAAGCGGCTTTTTACCAGCTCAAAGGCCCGCTGCTTTTCACCGGCGTACTCAGGGTCGTTGTACAGTGTCAGCAGCAGAGACTGGGCCAGGTGGGAGTCGTTCGAAATACTTCCCCTCACGGCCCCGGCCGCCTTGTCAGCAAGAGCACTCAGGGCTTTTTCTCCCGCGCCTTTCCCGGCAAAAGTAATAAAGCCCACACGGAAGCCCCACACGTAGTCTTCCTTCGTTGCTCCGTCCACCTTGCAGACCAGCAGATTTTCATGCAGAGAGGCCAGACGCGGAAACAGCGATTCTTTACCGATCCCTTCCCGGAACACCAGACCAAAGTAGGCATCATCCAGAATAACCAGAACATGTTTTCCCGCAGCAGCCGCTTTTTCCAGAGCGGCCACAAGAGCGTCCATTTCCGCTTCCACAGGAGTGTAGCCGGTGGGATTGTTGGGAAAGTTAAACAAAACCACCTTTTTTTCTCCCGGAGCCTCCAGGGCCCGGGCAAAGCCCTCTACATTAAAACCCGCCTCCGGTCCCTCACCCGAGAAAGTAGGAAAAGTACGGAGCGTTGAACCTCTGGCTTCATTGAATACCAGCCTGTAGTTTCCCCAGTAATTCTCCGGAAGAATAACTTCATCGCCTTCATCAAGAAACAGATAGCCGGCTACAGACAGGCCGTGTGTCAGGGCATTGGTAACAACCGGATGGGAAAAGGGCGTACCGCCCAAAGACGGATTCTTTTCCCGCAGCATTTCCGCCCATTTTTTACGGAGTTCCGGTTTCCCGAAACTGGGAGCGTAGGGAAACGCGTCCGATGGAGTTAGATCTATTCGCCTGGCCAGCGGTGCCAGACGCAGGGGAGTGCCGTCGTCTTCCCGGGCTTCTCCAATAGAGGCATTGATGCTTTTACCTCTGGCATCCAGCCCCTGGGCAACCAGCCCTTTGCGGGGAAAAAAGATATTCTTTCCCCTGCGGGAAAGAAGTTTCAGAATGACAGAACCGTCGTTTTCAAGAACGGTATTCAGCTCTGCTGCCTGGGGATTCATAAACACACCTCCTGCCGAACGTAAATTCTAATGATTATTGAACTGTTATGCCATAGCTTTTTGCCGGAAAAGCGCCTCTCTTGACAAACAATACTATATTAGTATTATATACGCCGCAAACCAAAACTTTAACGAGTATTAACAAAACATGTCCGAAAAACGGGCAGGAGGAAATATGCAGCAGGAATGGAAAGGATTCCAGCCGGGAAAATGGCAGGAAAAAATAGAAGTAAGAGACTTCATTCAGCGCAACTACACTCCTTACTCAGGAGACGGCTCTTTTCTGGCCGGCCCTACAGAAAAAACAAAAAAACTGTGGGCCAAAGTTCAGAAATTAAGTGAAGAGGAACTTAAAGCAGGCGGAGTACTGGAGATGGATACAAAAACAGTGTCCTCCATTACTTCTCACCAGGCGGGCTATCTGGACAAAGAACTGGAAACAATTGTCGGATTACAGACTGATAAACCGTTCAAGCGTTCTCTTCAGCCTTTCGGCGGCATCAACATGTCAGTAAACGCATGTAAATCTTACGGGTATGAAGTGGATCCGGAAGTAGTGAATATTTTTACCGAGTACAGAAAAACACACAACCAGGGAGTCTTTGACACTTATACGCCTGAAATGCGGCTGGCCAGAAAAGCCGCCATTATTACAGGTCTGCCGGATGCCTACGGCCGCGGACGCATTATAGGCGATTACCGCCGGGTGGCGCTCTACGGAACAGACCGGCTTATTGAAGATAAAGAGAATCAGCGCAGCTCGGTATCCGGCAGCGTTATGGATGCCGGGGCTATCCAGCTGAGGGAAGAATTAAGCGATCAGATAAAGGCGCTGGCCTCCCTGAAAAAACTGGGCTCAATTTACGGTTTTGATATTTCCCGTCCGGCAAAGAATGCCAGAGAAGCCATTCAATGGCTGTATCTGGCCTACCTGGCGGCTATTAAAGAGCAGAACGGAGCCGCCATGAGTCTGGGAAGAACCTCCAATTTTGTGGACATCTACATTCAGAGAGACATGGATAAGGGCATTCTTACCGAAGAAGAGGCTCAGGAACTTGTGGATCATTTCATTATGAAACTCCGCATTGTCAAGTTTGCCCGGACACCGGAGTATAACGAACTGTTTTCCGGCGATCCCACCTGGGTAACCGAAGCTATCGGCGGCATGGGTAACGACGGCCGCCCTCTGGTTACCAAAAGTTCCTTCCGCTACCTGCACACCCTGAAAAACCTCGGTACAGCCCCGGAACCGAACCTCACGGTTCTCTGGGCCAGAGAACTGCCGGAAAATTTTAAGAACTTCTGTGCAAAAACCTCCATAGAGACATCTTCCATTCAATATGAAAATGATGAAATAATGCGGCCGCAGAAAGGCGATGACTACGCTATTGCCTGCTGTGTTTCATCCATGGCTATCGGTAAGGAAATGCAGTTTTTCGGAGCCCGGGCCAATCTGGCAAAATGTCTGCTTTACGCCATTAACGGCGGTGTAGACGAAAAAATGGAAGTTCAGGTTGCACCGCCCTTCCGGCCCATAACAGATGAATATCTGGATTACAATACCGTAATGGAACGTTTTGACACCATGATGGAATGGCTGGCAAAACTCTATGTTAATACACTGAACATTATCCATTACATGCACGACAAATACAGTTATGAACGGCTGCAGATGGCTCTGCACGACAGGGATGTAACACGATTCTTTGCAACCGGCATTGCCGGGCTTTCCGTTGTAGCCGATTCCCTCAGCGCCATCAAATACGCGAAAGTTAAAACAATCCGAAATGAACAGGGGCTGGTTACCGACTATGAAATAGACGGCGAGTTTCCTGCCTACGGAAACAACGACGACCGTGTTGACCGCATTGCAGCCAATCTGGTGGAAAGCTTTATGAATAAAATTCGAAAGCACCATACCTACAGGAACAGCATTCCAACCATGTCTATTCTTACCATTACATCCAACGTTGTATACGGTAAAAAAACCGGAAATACTCCTGACGGCAGAAAGAAAGGCCAGCCATTTGCTCCGGGAGCCAATCCCATGCACGGCCGGGACAAAAAAGGAGCACTGGCATCTCTGCTTTCCGTCTCAAAACTGCCGTTTGAACATTCGGAAGATGGTATTTCCAACACATTCTCCATTGTGCCTGACGCGCTGGGCAAAGACGTAACCGTATTTACTGGAGATCTGGACTATGACGCTCTGTGCAAAGACAGCGCCTGTTCCATCCCGAATCTAACTACTGAACTTGATTAATTTACAGGAGGTAAATTATGGAAAAGGAATCTCAGGTTAATAACCTGGTGAATATGCTTGATGGCTATATGGAAAAAGGCGGCCACCATCTGAACGTTAACGTCTTCAACAAGGATACGCTGCTTGACGCTCAGGCCCATCCTGAAAAATACCCGCAGCTGACAGTGCGGGTATCCGGCTACGCCGTAAATTTCAACAAGCTGACCAAAGAACAGCAGAACGACGTAATCAGCCGAACTTTCCATAACAGCATATAAGCAAAATGCAGGGATATGTTCACTCCATCGAAACCATGGGAACCGTCGACGGTCCCGGGCTGAGATATGTGGTGTTTACGGCAGGCTGTCCCTTACGGTGCAAATACTGCCATAACCCGGACACATGGAACATTCAGAACGGAAAGAAAATGTCCGTATCCGAAATACTTGATGATTTCGAGCACTACCGGCCTTTTCTGAAAAACGGCGGGCTCACCGTTTCCGGCGGTGAGCCCCTCATTCAGCTGGATTTTATTATAAGTCTTTTTAAACAGGCCAAAGAACGGAACATTCATACCTGCCTGGATACCAGCGGAGCTTTTTTTACAAGGGACAACTCCGGCCGGCTCAAAAAATTTGAAATGCTGACGGAGGTTGTGGATCTGGTACTGCTGGATGTCAAACATATAGACAAACAGAAGTATTTTGAATTAACGGCCGGAAATCTGAATGAGACGCTTTTTTTTTAGAATTTTTATCCGAAAAAGAAACTCCCGTAATTATTCGGCACGTCATTGTCAAAGATCTGACATATAATAAGAATTTCCTTTACAGACTGGGCTACCATCTTGGGCAGTTCCGTAATATTCTCGGCATAGACGTACTCCCCTACCACAATATGGGCGAGGCAAAATACAGGGAACTCGGCATAGATTATCCCCTGAAAGACAGCCCGCCCATGAACAAAGAACATGCCGCCCAGGCCCGCCGGGTTATACACGCGGGAATAAGAGACCGAATTCGCTCCGGAAGCAGTCCCGATCCCTCACTGGTGACAATCCCGGACCGTTCACTATAAGATAAACCATGAAAAAAATACGGACCTTCTTCCATGTTCTGAGCATACTGCTGATGAATTTTCTTTCCAAGTTTGTTCTGGCCGTCATTTTGCCGCTGGTGCTCAATATCCGCTATAAAAACCTGAAGGAAGTGTATTCCATCAAAGGCCCGTTTCTGCTGCTGCCGAATCATACAAATCAATGGGATCCTTTTATGCTCTCCTTTCCCCTGCTCCGCCCTGTGCGCTGGATGGCCGCGGACGCGGTATTCCGGGACGCCTTTAAAAAACTGCTTCATCTCTGCGGGGCCATCCCGAAAGTTAAGGGACAGTCGGACATGGCTTCCCTGGAGGCTCTGCGGGAAGGTATTGCCCTGGGACATGTCGGCGGCATTTTTCCCGAAGGCAAACAGTGCTGGGACGGAAAAACCGGCGATCTTATACCCGCCACAGCCAAATTGATACGTTTTCTCAAAGTACCGGTTGTAACAGCAATTATCAAAGGCGGTTATCTTTCCAAACCCAAGTGGACATGGAAATCACGGCGCGGCCGTGTTGAAGTTCATTTCCGTCAGATTATCAATTCCGAAGAAATTAAAAGCATTAAACTTTCGGAAATTCAAACCCGCATTCAGGAAGCTCTAACCTACGATGAATACGCCTGGCAGGAAGAAAACCGCGTTCCTCTGCGAAGTGAACAGCGGGCCGAACATCTGGAGCTGGCCCACTGGGCCTGTCCGGCCTGCTCGGAAATAGGAACCATGAAATCCAGCGGAAACACCCTCTCCTGCACCTGCGGCTACACGGTGGAAATTGACCGTTATGGAATTTTTATCTATCCGGAAAACGGCCCCTCCTTTAAGCACCCCTCAGACTGGATGGCCTGGCAGGAAACACTTCTTGCCAGTCTTATTCAGGAAAAACTGGACCGCCGAAGCACGGAAAAAGAAACCGACCCGCTGTTACTTCAGGACAATGATATTGTTTTGATGGGAGGAAAGAGAGCCCGTCCCATGGTACAGGTGCATTCCGGAGAAGCCCGTCTTTACCACAACCGGATTGAAATTGACTCGCCGGAAAAAGGAATAAAAACATTTCCGCTCAAAGAAATAACGGCTATCAACACATTTAAACAGCAGAAATTTGAGTTCCGCTTTGAAAAAATACAGTACCGCTTCCGCTTTCCCTCCCGGAGTATTTCCGGCTACAAATGGGAATGCGCGTGCCGCCTTCTCCGGGACGAACTGATTAAGCGCGGCGAATGGTAATAAAAAACCGCCCTGCTTCCAGGACGGTCTTACTGTACGTGTTGAATTTAACTACTTAAAGAAGGCAAATCCCACGCCAATTTCACTCTTGGTAATGCCGTCATAAGAGCTGTTCAGAATAGCGGCATACTCTGCATAAAGAAACAAAGCTGTTACACGGGCGCCGACAGCCCATGAAGCCGATTTTTCCCACGCGTTCCAGTCAGCACCAAAATACTGATTCCCGGAGTATCCGCCGAAACCGGTAACTGTCAGAATATCCATGGGTTTAACTTTTACATACGCACGGGCCTGATAACTGAAATTGGAAGTCTTAAAAGAAGGAACAGCCAAATCCCAGCTGGGAGCAAATTCAACACCAAGATTCAGCAAACCGCTCTGACCCAAACCAAAACCAATACCGGCATAACCGCCCACACCTATAGGCAGAGCCTTAATATCTTCCGGGGCTTCAACCTTAGCGGAAAAATACGAAGAATGATAACCGGCTCCCAGATGGAAATCCAGTCCGCCTGCCATTGAAATACCGGCAGCAACAACACACAGAACCAGTACTAATACAAGTTTTTTCATCGTTAACCTCCAGACAGGATATAGGGCTTACCTGTCTTTAACAGATATTATACACATATCGGCTAAAATTCTTCCATATTATCGATTTTTTTTTTTTTTTGTGCGATATTCTTTTCATGTCCCGTTTCAAAATTCTGGATTACATTATTTTTATAGCCTTTGCGGCGCTTGTGGCTGTTTCCGCCATGAAATCTCTGGACAACCGTAACGGAAAACTCTATGCCGAAGTGAACGCTTCAGGTAAACGGTATATTTTCCCTCTGGATACCGACAAGGAACTTGTTGTTGAGGGTCCGGCAGGAGAAACCCTGATAACCATTGCAGACGGACGCGCAGGCATTTCAGATTCAGATTGTCCAAACAAAACCTGTGTGGCTGCCGGAACAATTTCCTATGCCGGCTCATGGGTGGCCTGTCTGCCGAACCAGGTATTTGTGCGTATTATCAGCAACAAAGACGAACTTTCCGAAGGAGGACTGGATGCAGGAGTCTTCTAAACTGCGCATAAAGCGTGAAATAACAGCCTTTTTAGGCGCCCTTTGCCTGTTTTTATCGGTTTTGGAATACCTTGTTCCCAAGCCTCTGCCCTTTTTCCGTCTGGGACTGGCCAACCTGCCTCTGCTGGTAGGACTGCGCTTTCTGAGTATTGGAGATTTACTGCTTGTACTGCTGCTGAAGGTGCTGGGTCAGGGGCTGGTAAACGGAACGCTGGCATCGTATGTGTTTCTGTTTTCCCTGGCCGGCTCAACCGCGTCCCTTGGAGCAATGCTTCTGGCATACCGCCTGGGCAGGAAACACATCAGCCTGACGGGGGTTTCACTGGCCGGAGCCATGGCATCTTCATTAATGCAGATGCTGCTGGCAATCCGTTTTATTTTTGGAGAAGCCGCAAAACTCATGGCGCCGCTTTTTCTGGCCTCCGGTCTGGTTACCGGGCTTTTAATGGGGCTTTTTGCCCTGAAATTTGTCCAGCAGTCCGAATGGCTGCAGGCCATAGAAAAACACTACAGAGACGCAGGAGCCGCGAATGAGTAAGCAACGACGTAAAAGACCTGACCGGATAGGAACCCTTATAGCGCCCCTGCCCCGCTTTGCTGCCGGCATGGCGGTTCTGCCGCCCTTTCTGCTGCTTAACCGTCTTGATTTAAAGGCCCTGATGGTATTCGGTTTTGCCGTATTAACGCTGCTGGCCGGCAAACGCATACGCTGGATGTACTTTGCCGTTCTGAGCATTTCCATCTGTTTTTTTCATCTCTTAACGCCCTGGGGAGCCATTCTGGCACAACTGGGCCGTTTTATAATAACGGCCGGGGCCCTGCATAACGGTCTGGCCCGTGTCTTAACCCTGACCGGAATGATATTTCTTTCACTGGCAGCTGTTCACCGCCAACTCACCCTTCCCGGGGTTTTTGGAGGACTTCTGGGCCGCACCTTCTACTACTTTGAAACACTCATAGACGGCAAAGCCGGTCTGTCCTGGAAAAATCTTATTCCCGAAATTGACACTCTGCTTATGAACCGTTTTAATCCCCAGAATCTGGAAGGAAACCCGGCGGAAGACCAGGAAGAATCAAAAGATAAAAGCGCGCGGCACAAAGGCTGGTTTTGGGGTGTGTTATTTGCAGCCCTTATCTGGGCGGTCTGGGGATGGACAATCTATCAGTCCAGGAATCCTTCTTCGTCAATATAACGTTTGGCCATTTCCAGGTCTTTCGGGTCTATACGGTCCGCATAAATATCCAGAAAGCCGTGATCGTATTTTGCGCCGCACCATAAAAGTGTCCAGGCGGAAGCATCCTTGTCCGGTCCAAGATCCTTGAAGCGCTTGTATACCTGCATGTAGGCATCCAGAATCATCTTCTTTTCTTTATCGTTATAGGTATTACCCTCACCTAAACGGTTGTAAATATCCACTATCTCATCAGGATAAATAAGGTCCGGATCGCCGGAAGCCATATCGTTATGGACCCACAAATCGGGCCAGAGAAACACATCGTCCCAGTAAAGACCTGTTATCAGGGAAAAGGACTGCCCGCCTACTACGGTATGCCGGCTGACAATGTAGCGGGGAATGTCTTCCTGGGTATCTTTTATCTCAGGCCGGGTTTTTTCAACAACTTCAACTTTTACTTCAGGAACTTTGCGGGGAACGGAAGGATCGGAAAACACCTCAAAAAGCGGAGAGGGTTTCTGCGCCAGAGCTATCCAGAGGAACAGTCCCCCCAGAAGCAGAGCCAGCACACCCAGAGCTATTGCCAAATCTTTCAAGACAATCCGTGAATCTTCCACGCTCATTTTATCGGCAGTTGCCAGCCGATAATTTAACTCCTAAATATTTATTATACCCTCTTCATCGGAAGAGCACATTTTTTCCGCTTCCTGGCGTTTTATTTTCCGGGTAGACGTCATAGGCAGTGCAGTTTCAACAACTCTAACTCTGTTTATCCGTTTATACGGCAGCAATTCCTTGTTGACCGTTTTTACCGCGTTAACAATATTACGGATTATTTCATCTTTCTCATAAATACCCAAACTGTCAAAATGCTCCTTACTGGGGAATACAACCGCCTCTATACCTTCCGAGCGGGTTTCCTTATTTGCCAGAAACCGGCGGATCATTATCTGCTCAATTTGATGGTAAAGCTGAAAATGATCTTCAACTTCCTCCGGAAAAACATTTTTCCCGCCCTCTGTTACTATCAGGTTTTTACTCCGGCCGGTCAGATACAGGTAGTTTTCATCATCCAGATAACCCAGATCTCCTGTATGCAGCCAGCCCTCTTCATCATAGAGTTCCGCTGTGGCTTCTTCGTTCTTCCAGTAACCCTTACAGCAGATAGGCCCCTTAAAAACAACCTCCCCGACACCTTCGCTGTCAGGATTCTGAATATCCACTTCAAGAAGCGGAAAAACCTTCCCCACAGACGAAATTTTAAACTTGTGAATAGGGTTCAGGGTGGAAATAGGAGCGGTTTCCGTCATACCGTAACCCTGAAGAAAATCCAGCCCCAGCTCCTGATACCGCCGAACAGTTTCAGGCGCCAGCGGACCGCCTCCCGAAATAAGATATTTCAAATTGTAGAGGTTGGCCTTCTTTAACAGAATGTTTCCAAAAAGCTTCTTTCCAATGTTCACCTTGAACACCGTTTTAAAAAGGCCGCTTATACGCATCAAGAGTCCCACCAGTATATGAACAGCCAGACCTTTGGCGCGTACCTGCTTCATCATGCCCTTCAGAATTTTATTATACAAAAGGGGTATACCCATAAAAATGGTAACACGGCCTTTTTCAAGGTCGTTCATCATCTGGCCTATGGACAGACCGCCGGCAAAAACAATTGTGCTGGCGTGCTTAATACCTTCCAGAAAAACCGCTGTCATACAGTAACTGTGATGCAGCGGCAGCAGGGCGTACCAGACATCCTCCTGCGCGGCAACCAGAAATTCCGGATGACAGGCCTGATAGACATCCGTAATAAAATTCTTGTGTGTCAGCATAACACCTTTTTCCAGCCCTGTTGTGCCGGAAGTAAACAGAATAGCCGCCAGGTCATCTTCTTCTGCCGGTATTATTTCCTTTTTGCGCCCCGGCTTTAAATCGGTAATAAAAGTACCCACTCCGCGGGTCAGGCTGACTTTATGCTTTATACCGGTTTTACTTCCTCCCAGACGGTCATGGCGGTCGCCGTCCGCAAAAAGAAAGGCCGCCCCGGTAAAATCAATAAGCCGGTCTACAGTTGAATCTTCCATCTGCATATCCAGCGGAACAATAACACCGCCGGCTTCCATAACAGCCAGATAAGACAAAGCCCACCATGGAGAGTTCCGGCCAACCAGAACCGCACGGTCACCTTTTTTCAGCCCCTTACCAGCCAGCCAGTAAGCAATATTGCTGATATATTCAGAGGCCTCTTTATAGGTAATATGAACTTCTTCCGGAGCAAACTGCGAAAAGGCTACGGCATCAGGATAGTTATGCACAGAAATATGAAACTGCTCCGGAATAGTAGGGCATTCTCCTTTGAAGAATTCACCTCTGTACGGATCCAGAATATCCCACGAATTACGCTGTTTCATAAAATGCCGCCTCATTTATTCAATATAGAGATGACCATTATATACCATTACAGCGCTGTGTGGAACAGAGAAAGGCTCTCCCCTGGTGCCCTTCGTCCAGGCCGCCAAGCTGCAGGCTTTCACTTTGTGTCATCCTGCGGAAGCTCGGGAATACCCATGCAAGCATAGCTACTCCACTCGCCTTCCTTGGTTGTCCGTTTCTATCGAAACAACTCCCCTCCTCTTCAAATCAACCACTACAATAGACCTTTTCCTACTTCTCAGCCTGACAACCTTTCCCAATAAGTTTTCGAAAAAGCCAAAAGAAGAAATGATTCATAAATGTTATCGCAATGATTACTAAAGAGACTTTGAGAACTTCCAATATGACAAAACGATTAAGGAAAACTACGTATAAAATTAAGTAAAAGATAATAAAAATTACTGAATATATCACGATGCTTTTTAGTCTTTCTTTTGTGAAAAAGGGCATTTAAATTACCTCTCAATTTCTTCACCAAGCACTTCTGCTGCTTCAACCATGGGATCTGAAGCAACCGACATGAATAATTCTTTTAGATTCGAATCTTGAAGTCGTCCATTTTTTGCTAAGGCATAAAGTGGCTGTATATCCTCCAATCCCAGCAGCCATCAATCTAAGGCCTGCGGATTCCTTATTTTCAACGCTCCAGCCGTACTCACCGTCGTTCACACTCTGACTGGTAACCATTCGTCCACTTCCAGTAAAGAAACGTATTAATGTTTTTCCTTTAATGTACGAATAACTTCAGGGGACAGGCCGGTATATTTCGATATAGCATCAATACTGACTTTATCTTTCAGCATGTTCAAGGCTGTCTGCCTTAAAGTTTTCTCCGGCAGTTCTTTTGAAGCCTTGTCCCAGGCCTTGTCCCAGGTTTCTTCCGAAGCCTGCTTCCAGGCCTTACCCCAAGCCTCGTCCC
>PDWI01007833.1_pt1 | contig 12777 bp, 8 predicted proteins | sample 1430891 | NCBI WGS metagenome assembly PDWI01 (sample SAMN01162508, study PRJNA174530) | Oral metagenome, whole genome shotgun sequencing project. | biome: Marine environment; feature: Marine mammal; material: Swab sample of the gingival sulcus; isolation source: swab sample of gingival sulcus... | reverse complement strand
GTTTTGAATAAGTTAAATTGTCTTCTTAAAGTATCTGTTCCGTATGAGTGCCAAGCTAATTCTTCAACAATAGGAGCAAAAACAAGTATAAACCAAGGCGAAAACAATGCTGATGAAAAGCTAAGTGTTCCCGATATATAAAACTGATTTAAACTGTGTCCGAAGAGTACCGAAACCAATTGTGCCAGCACCATAGAAATAAAAATAAGGGATACCGAAAGAATAGCATAAATTGGCTTGAAACGTTTAAAATGAAATAGCCTTTGCTTTAAATCGGTAAGCAATTCTTTATCTGAACAAAACAGATAAGCGGAAACCAAAACAGGGGATAATAAGCCCAATAAACCTAAAAACCCTTGCTGCATAACTAAATTAGTGCTATGATAACTAATATAAGCTGTTAAAAGCCAAAGTAACCAAGGTATTAATAAGGATAATCCGTAGAAAAAAAGCGTTCTGTTATATTTTGCAATCATTTTATTTTATGTTTTAATTATTAAACAATTGCAAATAAAAGAAACAAATAAAAATCAGTCGCTCAATCTTATAATTAAGGACTATTTATAGGTTCAAGATTACAATAAAGAACTTTTATTTCACTTATAATAAATAGATTACAAAAACAGCCTTATGGGTTTTTCGAGGAAAGATATTGAGAGGGAGTTTGTCCTTTGTGTTTCTTAAAGACCGTATTAAATGTGGATTTAGAATTAAATCCCGAATCCAAAGCCAAAGCCAATAAACTAAACTGTGTATTCTCTTTAGCTTTCATTATAAATTCATTTATTCGGTACTTATTTACAAAATCATTAAAATTTTGTTTTTCGTATTGATTAATTATTTGAGACAGATAATTAGATGAAATATCTAGACTTTCTGCTAAGGTGCTTAATGATAATTTGGGTTGCAAATAGGGTTTTTCGCTTTCCATATAATTGAGTAAATCTGTGTGCTTTTGTTTGGCAAAATCTTCTTTCAAGCCCGAATTTTCATAAGTAGGTTGATGTTTAAACTCTACTTGCATATTATCATTGGTATCTGTAAAAATAGTTTGGTGTCGTATTCCATAAAAACCAAATAAAATAAATACTACAACTAATATAAAATCAGAGATTAATTCCATATTCCAAGAATAGTCTAATTTCATTAGCCCCCTTGTAATAGCAATCACCACAAATGGTAAAAAGACAACAACAAAGCCCACTAAGAAACTTCTAATCCATTTTAAATCAACCAATCTTACATTAGAATAGTTATTATCAAGCACTCGTTTATACTTTTGCAGAAGTACAACTGCCTTGATAACATAAAAAACAGTCGAGGCTACAAACAGCATATATATAACGCTTGTAAAGACGTCAAAATCGTGATTTAAGCCCTCATCTACCCACCTTTTTTCTTCTTCAGAATAGAAAAAATAAAATTTTGACATATAAAGAGTTACAAGAGCAAAAGGTAAAAAATGAAGATACTCTTTTGTGTTAAGAGACTGTAAGTTACTTGTTGAACTATAAATATACAAATACATTAAGGGAGCATACAAGAATACCAAAGGCACAGTCAAGCCTACCAGATGGGGGTACTGCTCCCACCAGCCGTTATACTTTAAATAAAAACTAACAAGATGTAGTCCGATTGTCAAGATGAGAAAAGCCAATATTTTATCAGGTAAAATACTGTTTTTCTTACTTATGAGTAATACAAAATAGAATAAGGGTAGAAAAAAACCAATAGATAAAATAATGTTCATTTGTTAATGCTTTATTTTATATGTATAGTGTTTTCTATATAAATACCAACCTATTAAATATCACAACATTCTATCTATCAGCGTATGCACCTACCTCCAGCACATAAGGCAAACCCGATTTGTAAGACACGGGCATAAATTCTATGGTATAGCTCCCTTTTTCTAAAGCTTGGTGAGGGAAAACCACCCATTTCAAATCAACCAAGTCGCCTAATATTTCTCCCAGATATTGTCCGTTTTCATCTTTAATACGCACATCCATCTGATTGGCTAAAATCCCTTTTTCTCCTTTATACAAAATAGCTTGTATCTTAAATGAATTAGCCGGAAAAGCGTACCCAAGACGTAAACTCATTCCCAAAGATAAGGTATCATCATTCTGAATTTCAAAAGGAAAACGGATTTTCTCTTCATTTTTCCAAATACCACTCTCTATCTCTTTGTAGTCATTAAATTCATTCTCAGTCTGACAAGACGACAACAAAAAAGAGCTAAAAAGCAAAATATAAAATAAGGGTCTAATTTTCATAATTAAGATATTAAAATTGAAGATGTTTTAAGGCTGAAATCGTTTTGGAAGGATTTTCTGAATTAAACACAAAACTTCCTGCTACCAAAGCATTAGCTCCTGCTTCAATTAGCTTTTCAGCATTGCTATTATCCACTCCCCCATCTACTTGTATAATTAAATCAGGATTTAAACAATTGGCCATTTCTCTTAATCGCTTAATTTTCTCATAAGTATAAGGGATAAATTTCTGACCTCCAAAACCGGGATTTACAGACATCAAAAGAACCAAATCTAAATCAGCCAATACAGGTTCTAACAAATCCACTGTGTTATGCGGATTAAGAGAAACACCTGCTTTCATCCCCTCTGCCTTGATAGATTGAATCGTTCTATGAAGATGCGTACAAGCCTCATAATGAACTGTCAAATAATCGGCACCCGCTTTTTTAAAATGCGAGATATAACGATCAGGTTCTACAATCATCAAATGTACATCAAGCGGCTTTTCTGCCAAATCGCTAATTTGCTTCACCACTGGCAAACCAAAGGATAAATTAGGAACAAAAACGCCGTCCATTATATCTAAATGAAACCAATCGGCTTCTGACTGATTAATCATCTTAACATCTTGCCCCAATTCAAGGAAATTGGCTGATAACAAAGATGGAGAAACGATACTTTTCATATTTATTGTTTTTTACTATTTTACTTGTTTTTTCTTTTTTACATTACATTTTCAGGCTATTAGCATTTATTTTCTCAAAAAGCCAATAGCCTAAATTCCATTTATTAGCTTCCGAATACCTCGTTATGCTGTTCTTGAACCCTTATAAAAGTGGTTCTTTTTGAAAGCTCTTTCAATTTAGAAGCCCCCACATAAGTACAAGTAGAGCGTACTCCACCTAAAATATCTTTCACTGTTTCGCTTACAGCTCCTTTATAAGGCACTTTTACGGTTTTTCCCTCAGAAGCCCTGTATTCAGCAACGCCACCGGCATGCTTGTCCATAGCAGTCTTAGAACTCATTCCATAAAACAAACGGAATTTTTCTCCATTTTCTTCTATTAAGTCGCCACCACTTTCATCATGTCCGGCAAACATACCACCCAACATCACAAAGTCTGCACCTCCTCCAAAAGCTTTGGAAACATCTCCGGGAATCTTACAGCCACCATCTGCAACAATCTGACCACCCAATCCGTGAGCTGCATCAGCACATTCTATAATAGCAGACAATTGAGGGTAGCCCACACCTGTTTTAACACGAGTTGTACAAACCGAACCGGGACCAATTCCCACTTTAACAATATCAGCTCCCGACAAAATTAATTCCTCAACCATCTCTCCTGTTACCACATTACCTGCTATGATAATTTTATCGGTATATTTACTACGAACTTTTCTCACAAAATCAACAAAATGCTCAGAATAGCCGTTAGCCACATCAATACATATAAATTCTATCTCCTTGTGCTGCTGCAAAATAATATCTAATTTCTTTTCGTCAGCCTCTCCCGTTCCTGTGCTTAATGCTATATATTTAAAGAAATCGGCATCTTTATCTGCTAAAAAATCATTCCACTGCTCAACGCTATAATGCTTATGAACGGCTGTTATGATTTTATCTTTGTAAAGCGCCTCTGCCATCTCAAAAGTACCAACAGTATCCATATTGGCAGCCATAATAGGCACTCCTTTCCATTTTTTCTGACTATGTTTAAAGGTAAATTCTCTAAGTATATCAACTTGTGAACGCGATTTTAAAGTTGAACGTTTTGGTCTGAACATTACATCTTTAAAACCTAATTTCAATTCATTTTCTATTCTCATTTTTTATTATTTATTCTTATTCTTAAATGAAAGGACAAAATTATGTTTTTTATCATAGAAATTACAATTAAACAGGAATTATGTACAAAGTAAACTTCTAATTTAAAGCTAAAAGAAAAAACTATCTTATATCTAACTAATAATAAAAAACTTACATTACAAAAAGACAGCCTCCTAAAGAGCCTTCTAGAATCTCCTAAAACAAACAAAACACAAGCAACTGTAAAACAAAACATTAAACCCAATTAAACAAATTACAATTGTCTTTTTTATTACAATTCAAAGCCTCAAACAAACAAGTAACAAGATGAATACATCCTATAAATTAGCCTCGCTTCAATTAAAGTCTTATTGTTTTTTTATTAAAAAAATGAGTCAAGAAAACAACCAATTGTTATCTATTACTTACTTTTTTATTTCGATACAAAATATTCATTTGATTACTAAATATTTAAACTTATCTTTTTTTTAAGTAATAAATTTTGTTTGTTAAACAAAATTTATACTATTGCAGAAAATTTTAGTTATCATTATTAACAATAAAAGATTTTATTTTATGAGATATTTAAACATTAAATGGGTTTTTTCTCTATTTTTGATATTAGGATTAAGTATTCAAAGTGAAGCGCAAGTAGTCACTTATTTAACAGAAACTTTTGAAGGTGATTTTCCTCCAACAGATTGGACCTTATCCAATACCGGAACCGGTAACGACTGGATAAAAACACCTACAGACCATGCTATCGCCCCGGGAGACGAAAATTCAATGGTGTATCTTTACCATACAGGAGGAGGAACACCAAACGCATGGGCTTTTACTCCCGGCATCAATTTAACAGGAGGTCGCACCGTTGAAGTTTACTTTGACAGTAGAAGAATGGAAAGTTATTCTGAAATTCTAAAAGTAACAGTAGGCACCGCTCCTAATGCCAACTCACAAACTACCGTCTTATTTGATGAAACTTTACAAAATACATCCTACCTTACTACAAAATTAACTTATGAGGTTCAGGAAACAGGCACTTACTACTTTGCTTTCAACTGTCATTCAGAACCTTTAAAATACAATCTTTATGTAACAAACATCATTATAAAAGACGCTCCTACCTGTCCTAAACCAAAAGAATTAGAAGCATCTAACATAGGCATTGACACTGTTAATCTATCTTGGACTGCAGGAGGTTCTGAAAGCCAATGGACTGTGGAATACGGAGAGCAAGGCTTTGAACTTGGAACCGGTACCACTCAAGAAGTCAATGGCTCTGCTACCACCACTCTTCATAACCTAATGTCTAATACTATTTATGACGTTTATGTTAAAGCCAATTGTGCTACTGATGATATTTCTGAATATTCTGAGCCAATTAACTTTAAGACCGCTTGTGATGTTTTCACTGAATTAAACGAAGATTTCAGTTCTTTTTTACCGGACTGCTGGTTAACTAAAAAAGGATATTTAACAGACGACACACAATTTAATGAAGATGAAACAGGCTGGATGCCAAAAAGTTTCTCCAATGATGGTGAAACAGGTGCTATAGCCATCAACGCCTATGGAAACAATATCACCAGTTGGTTGATTAGCCCCTCTATTGATTTAGGAAATACCCAAGTCAAGCAATTGGAATTTGATGTAGCTCTAACCGCCTTTCAAGGAACCAACAGCGCTCCTGCAATGAACGGAACAGACGATAAATTGGCTGTGGTTATTTCTACTGACAACGGATTAACTTGGTCTAACACCAATATATTACAACTTTGGGACAATCAAGGAAGCCCTGCGGTTTACAACTACATTCCTCCTACAGGACAGCATATTACGCTTCCTTTAAACAATTATAGCGGTATCGTTAAGTTGGGTTTTTATGTTGAATCTTTACAAACCAACACCAACAACACCCTACATATAGACAACGTAAGTATAGAGAACGCTCCAAGCTGTTCTGCTCCATCAGGTTTTTCTATAGAAAGCATTAACAATAACTCCGTTACCTTTACTTGGGATAACCAAACGGATGCCCACTGGGATATTAAATATATCGAAAACACTGCCGAAGCCACAGAACCGAGTTCTCTTAATGCAGATAACTTAGAAACTAACACATACACTATCAATAACCTACAAGCAGAAACATCTTACAAAATTTGGATAAGAAAAGATTGTAACACCGCTGAAAACAACACTGAGGTAAGCGAATGGGGCAATCCTTTCTATTTTACCACATTAGATAACTGCCCATCTCCTATTGATGTAGAAATAAGTGTAGCAGGAACACAAGCTACTGTTAATTGGAATGGTTTATTTGTTACTCACTGGGATATAGAATACGGACTAAAAAACTTTAGCCCAACAGGTACACCTATGGTAGATAATCACACAGAAACTTCTTTAGTATTAGACACCTTACAAGCCAATACCCAGTACGACATTTACTTGAGAGCTGATTGTGGAGAGGACAATACGGAAGTAAGCGAATGGGTAGGTCCTTTCAGTTTTACAACAGATTGTGCGGTTTTAACAACACTTAACGAAAATTTTGACGTTTATCCTTTTGTTCCCGACTGTTGGTCTGAAAACTACGGTTTACTAACCGAGCAAAGCTCTTTAGACAATATGAATACAGCCAATTGGATGAGCCTTGGTTTTGCCAACAACGGAACCGTAGGAGCCGCTTCTATAATAGTGTCAGGCAACAGCCTCAAAGACTGGTTAATTACGCCTCCTATTGATTTAGGAAACAGCCACAACAAACAATTAGAATTCGACTTAGCATTAACCCAATGGAACAATTCTAACGCCCCTACGGCTACCGGTGAAAGCGATAAGTTTGCCGTAGTTATTTTAGCGGAAGGACAAGCTGTTTGGTCTTCTTCCAATACTTTAAGAGTTTGGGATAACCAAAGCAGTAACTACCAATTTAATGAGATTTCTTCTACAGGAGAACACATTACCATTTACTTAAACGAATATAGTGGTGTCATCAAATTAGCTTTCTATGCTGAATCAATGCAAACCGATTACTCCAACAGCTTATTTGTTGACAATGTAATGATAACAGAAGTTGAAGCCTGCTCTGCTCCTTACGAACTTATCAATAACAATACAACCGCCACTTCTTCTGACATCAATTGGCAGACTAATGGTTCTGAAACACAGTGGGAAGTTGTTTATGGTCTTAACGACTTTAACATCAATAGTGCAACACCTGTATTATCTAACAGCACCACTCTTAACATCACTGGCTTAACCCCCAATACCAATTATGATGTTTACGCCAGAGCCGTTTGTAGCGAAACTGAAAATTCAGAATGGTCAGAAAGAAAAATATTCAGGACACTGAATAATGAAAAGGATTTCCTTACTTTCTCTCATCCAAACCAAACCAACAATGCCGTTATCAATACAGCAGAACATAGCGTTCAATTAGAAGTAGGTTCTACTGTTGATTTAGCGACCTTAATAACTGAATTTACACTATCAGAATACGCTACAGCAAGCATTGGAGGTAATGAGCAAACCTCAGGGGTAACAAGCAATGATTTTTCTTCTCCTGTAGTTTACACCATTACTGCTGAAGACGGAAGCACTCAAGACTGGACTGTTACTGTTACCAAATTAGAGGACATCAATACGGAAAATGATATTTTAAGTTTCTCTTTACCTTATCAAGTAGGTAACACAACTATAAATAACGACAACCACACTGTTACTTTAGAGGTGGATTGGTTAAGCGAATTGGATAATTTACAACCATCTTTTACCCTTTCTTATGGTGCAAATGCCTATATCAACAACAATATACAACACAGTGGCGTAGGCTATGTTGATTTTACTCAAGCTGTTACTTACACTATTACAGCCGAAGACGGAACTTCAAGCCAAGACTGGACTGTAACAGTTACTAAAGCAGGTATGCCTGACGGTGTAACTTGCGCACAGCCTATCAATTTGGAATTACCTGCCAATAATATTTCAGGAACAACCAACCGTTTTGGAAATGATTATTCTAATATCAACCAAACCTTCTTTACCAACTATATGAGTGGAGATGATATTGTCTATAAAATCGTTCTACCTGAAGACGGACAGCTTTCCGGAAATGTATCTTACTCGATAGGAGGTGCCGGAGGATTCTTCATTACAGACGCTACTCCGGGGGTAGATACAGCCTATTGTCGTGTTCTTTTAGAATGCTCAGACGGAGCTACAGAAAACTCTTTCACCAGACCATTCCCTGCCGGTACGTATTACGTAATCATATCCACTTATGCACCACCTCAAAGCATCGACTTTACTTTTAGCATCAACTATCAACCTGAGTTAAGCAGTGAAGCTAAATTTCTTTCTTACAATATTCCGGGACAAATAGGGGAGTCAATTATTTTATCGGCAAGTAAAAAAGTAAAAGTTAAAGTACCTTATGGTAGTGATTTAAGCTCATTGGTAGCCAACTTCACCCTTTCTGAAGGCGCTAACGCAAAGGTAAATAATACACCTCAAGAATCAGGAGTAACTGCTAATAACTGGGCTGCGAACGAATACATACAATATTCTATAACTGCAGAAGACGGTGTTAGCATTTCCAATTGGAAAGTATATGTTGAAACAGAAGGTTCTCCGGAAAACGATATTCTATCATATAGCATTCCAAATCAAATAGGAAACAGCACCATCAACACACAAGAGCGCAGAATCAACATAATGATGCCTGCTAACACCAATTTGAGTAACTTGGTTGCAGAATTTACGCTATCACAAGGAGCTCATGCTGTAGTAAACGGAATGAATCAAGAAAGTGGCGTCACCCCTAACAACTGGCTTAACAACCAAAACTTAGTAGAATATGTGATTTTATCCAGCAATGGCACGCCTGCTACTTGGAAAGTATATGTTAAGAAGCAAATTAATCATGAAGCTGAAATTATAGAATTACAACTATTGCCTACCCAACAAAATGGCAATATGACCTACGACAGCGAAAATGCTCTAATTGAAGGACAGTTAAGACCAAATATCGACTTAACACAAATTGTTTTTCATAAATTGATTTTATCAGAAGGAGCAACTGCTTCTGTAAACGGAACAGAAATTATTCCGGATGCTACAATGATTGATTTCACCGATACCCTTGTTATAGTGCAAGTACGAGCGCAAGATGGCGTAACCACTAAAGATTGGAAGATTCGTTTAGTATCTCCGGGTAATATTGATATACAGGAAATGAATCACTGTATGGTATATCCAAATCCGGCTAAAGATGTAGTAAATATCCAATTGGAAGAGGCTTTTGTAAAATGTGATATTTATAATATGTCAGGGGTTTTAGTTAAACAAAGCAACAATAAGCATTTTAGCATAGCAGAACTAAAATCAGGCATTTACACTATCAAAATAACCACTTCTAATCATATTTACACACAGAAATTAGTGGTATCAAAAAGATAGGAAATATTTAGATTGAACCAATAGAAAGCAAAGGCTTAAAGCCTTTAATTCTTAACTTTTTAGACCTCAAGGATGTTAAAAATCTTTGAGGTCTTTTTTTGATATTAATCCTCTAACATCCAATTTGAAAACTATTAGCCTTTGACTTATTAAGTTTTCCTAATTTATTTTTTAAGTATAATGAGTTTCAGACACTCAAATAATATTATTAGTATCCGGTAAAAATATTTAAACATTATAACTAACAGAACAAAAATACCTTTCAACAAATAAACACAAATATCTTATTTACAGCAAATTAAATCCACTCAAACCCAAAACACAAAGGTCTTTGAGACCTTTGAGCTCTCCCCATTAAATCAATATAATCTATTATTTTACACAATAAAACAAGATAAGCCCCTTTTCCGAACAAACCCCATAAACACTTATATTCTAACGAATTATAATTTCACAAGAAGTTTCACCGAACAATGATAAAATAATACAATTTCCAAAGGCAAAACACTAAAAGCTAAAGGCTAAAAGCTAAAGGCTAAAAACTAAAACCTTAAACAGAATACTAAAAACAAAACTATTTCTTATAAACTTGGATACAGCAATATTAAGCCAAATCACAACGCCTTAAGAGATAAGGGCATAAAAAAAGCGCCTACAAAATTGATTTGTAAGCGCCTTGCTCCTCTTCTTGGACTTGAACCAAGGACCCTCTGATTAACAGTCAGATGCTCTAACCAGCTGAGCTAAAGAGGAATGCATTATTTATTTACGAACAGTTTCTTTAATAAAAAACTTACACTCGCTAACTTTAGAAAAACAAAACCACTTACAAACTTCCGTTTTATAAATGGCTTTTAGCTCCTCTTCTTGGACTTGAACCAAGGACCCTCTGATTAACAGTCAGATGCTCTAACCAACTGAGCTAAAGAGGAGTGTTTTTTTCTTAAAAATGCTTTGCAAATGTAAGGCGTTTTTCTAATATAAACAATATATTTGCAAAAAAAATTATTAAAATTTCAACTTTATTTTAATCAATTGATTTTCATAATATAAAAATATAAAAAAGATGAAAAAAATAATAGGATTAGGCAATGCCTTAGTAGATATGATGGTAAAATTACCGGACGAAAGCCTTTTAGAACGCCAAAAACTACAAAAAGGAGGAATGTTTTTAGTTGACGAAACCTCTGTAAAAAATATACTGAAAGAAACCCAATCTTACCAACCTAAACGTACCTCAGGCGGAAGTGCTGCCAACACCATACATGCCTTAGCAAAATTAGGTGCAGAAGTGGGTTATATAGGAAAAGTAGGCGATGATGAAACAGGTCGTTTTTTTAGCGAAGATATGAAAGCTGTAGGCATAGAACCTAAAATCCAGTTAAGCACATCGCCAACAGGTGTGGCTGCAGCTTTAATTAGTCCTGATTCTGAAAGAACATTTGCTACTTTTTTAGGAGCTGCAGTAGAACTTTCTGCTGAAGATATTACCCAAGATATGTTTAAAGGCTACGACATTCTACACATAGAGGGCTACTTAGTACAAAATCACGAATTAGTTGAAAGAGCAATGAAATTAGCCAAAGAAAACGGCTTAATGGTGTCTATTGATATGGCTAGTTTCAATGTAGTAGAAGATCATCTTGAGTTTTTCAAACATATCGTAAAAGAATATGTTGATATTCTTTTTGCCAACGAAGAAGAAGCCAAGGCATACACCAATACCGACCCTAAATCAGCTTGTGAGCTTATTGCTAAAGATGTCCAAATAGCTGTAGTTAAAATAGGAAAAGAAGGTGCATATATCAAAGAAGGCGAGCAAGAAATGATTTTGGTACCGGCATTCAAAGCCGACAGCAAAGATACCACCGGAGCCGGAGACTCTTACGCAGCAGGCTTCTTATACGGTTATATCAACAAGGCAGGACACTACAACAGCTCAAGAATCGGAGCATTAATAGCCGGAAAAATTATTGAACACATCGGAGCTAAAATGCCTGACTCTGTCTGGGACAATATCCAGCCGGAAATAAAAGCACTTCTTAATAAGTAAGAAGGCAAAAGCTTAAAAAATAATAACACAAAAAAAGGATGTCTGAAATCAAACTTAGGCATCCTTTTTTTAATGTGTTGCAGTTACAAAGTTTTTTTGTCCTGAAATAGGTTTAGGAATAAGAATAACACAAATACAAAAGTATTCCAATAACCTAGTATTGCTTATACATTAATGTTTTACATCATTTTCTTTTTGGTGTATAATATATGAATAAGCGATTGGGACTAGAGAAATTATTCCTGTAATTATTATAAATAACTTAAAATTAACCTGATTATCTAAAAGTAAACTAGATATAACAACAATCATTCCCCCTACAAACCACATTTTTCCCGCTAACTTATGTGTCTTTTTCCATACCATTTCATTCTCTAAAGTCCAAGGTGTTCTAATTCCTATAAAATAATTTGCTTTAACTGTTTTAAAATAATTACCAAGAATTAAATAAAGTAAACCTATCAATAACACGATATAATTTGAATTATCAAAAGACTGATTTTTTGCTAAGTAAACTATAAACAGCGCTAATACTGACATAAATATTGTCAACAAAAATTTTATTTTTTGGAATTTCCCTCCCATTCTTTGCAGTTTATTTTTAGGGTCTATTTTAGGAATAATCAAAAAAATCACATACGTTAATAACGGTAAACACAGTGGAATTAATAACAATTCTAATTTATCACCATACCTGTCAATTTCACCCTTCATATTCCAGTGTATAGGAACTTTATTTGGTAAATCATTCCACAAATACCCCAAATAAAAAAATGGCAAAAGTACAATTGCAATAATCGGTAATTCTTTTTTAAAATTCATAATCTATTTTTTTAAAGTTAAAACCCAACTCAGTAAATCTTCTAATATACTTGTATTTAATGAGTATTCTACAAATTGACCTTTTTTTTCACTTATTATTAAATCAGCCCTCTTTAAAATATCCAAATGGTGAGAAATACTAGGTTTTGATATTTTAAAATGGTCTGCTATTTCTCCTGCATTCATATCATTATTTTTCAATAATTCAAGAATCCGTCTTCTAGTTTCATCATTAAGTGCCTTAAAAAGAAAATTCATTTAATTAAATATTTCGACAAATATCTAAATATTATTTTAAACAAACAAATATTTTATTACTTTTTTGACTCTTCATTCTAAACAGAAAATATTTGATTCTAAATACA
>PDWI01007832.1_pt1 | contig 12777 bp, 11 predicted proteins | sample 1430891 | NCBI WGS metagenome assembly PDWI01 (sample SAMN01162508, study PRJNA174530) | Oral metagenome, whole genome shotgun sequencing project. | biome: Marine environment; feature: Marine mammal; material: Swab sample of the gingival sulcus; isolation source: swab sample of gingival sulcus... | reverse complement strand
CAACAAAGGGGAGAGGTCGTTCTGTAGCGGAGGCAAAAGGGAGGGAGAGGAGAGCCGTCACGATGGCGATAATGCTGGCAAACACTGCGAGTGCGAGGCGGGCGGGGGCAAGGCGAGCCTGGTCGTCAATCCATGCGCGGATTCTTTGGAAACGAGTTTTACGAAGAAAAGTGTGCCCGTGTCCCTGCATTACGGGCATCGGTGTTGTTACTCCGATGCCGTGTTCCCATGCGACTGTATCCATCTGAGAGGATGCTGGAGGAATTGGGCTCGCATTTCCTTGAGATGTAGACGAACTCGGGGAAAAACGGAGGCGTGTTTTTCGTGAAGATCGAGAGCGCCTCTCCATGGTAGTACCTCATGTGTTGACGATAGTGGGGGACATAACTGAGTACCTATCGTAGAACTTTTCTTCGGTTTACGGGGGATCCGGATCAGGCCGGGATGGAGTTTGTGCGAAAGCATATTTAAAAATTATTCATTTGCCAGTACGATGCTTTCGGAACCTGTAATATGGACCGTGAGGCCGATCAAGTGCGGATGTCAGATCCGACGCCTCTTGTTCGCTGGGAGAGCACGCATGGAAAAGACAGCCGCCCCCCGTTTTATGACGGTTACTGAAGTGGCGGACTTGATGCGTGTCTCAAAGATGACCGTGTATCGTCTGATTCACGGTGGCGAGATGCCTGCAATCCGCGTGGGGAAGAGCTTTCGCGTCCCGGAGGTTGCCGTTCGGCAACTGATTGAGGTTGACATGGCAGAATGGTCCGATGAACGTGTTGCCGGTTTAGACGGGTAAGATATTCCTGTTCCGCTTTCTTTATGATGGCACTGTTACACACTGCAGCGGGTTGGACGCCGCTTGGACGATCTACATGTGAGGAGGGACCCCTATGGGCTCCGTCATCAAAAAGCGCCGTAAGCGCATGGCGAAAAAGAAGCACCGTAAGCTGTTGCGGAAAACGCGTCACCAGCGCCGTAATAAGAAGTGATGCTGCGCTTGAGGACCCGACCCCAGGTCGGGTCCTTTTTACAAGCACAGTGTTGATGAACGTGAAAGATCTTGAGACTATGACCACTACCGTTATTCATGTCATGCGTCACGGCGAAGTTGATAATCCTGAGGGTGTTCTCTATGGGCGACTTCCTGGCTTTGGCTTGACTGAGCGAGGGCACGCAATGGCTGAGCGTGTTGCCGACTACCTTGTTAAACGTGACGCAGACGTGACTGCAGTCATTGCCTCTCCCCTCAAACGTGCGCAGCAATCTGCTGCTCCCACGGCGCGGGCATATGGCTTACCTATCCGTTCTGATGTTCGCCTTGTTGAAGCTGCCAGCTATTTTGAGGGCCTCCCAGTGAACTCTGATCGGGTCGCTCTTGCCCACCCGCGGTACTGGAAGTATTACCGTGCGCCGCTTCGTCCCTCATGGGGAGAACCTTACGCGGAAGTTGCTTCTCGGATGAGCGCTGCGCTTTCCGGGGCGCTTCGTATCGCTCGCGGGCATGAGGCGCTTCTTGTTTCTCATCAGATGCCGATTGTGACATTGACACGTTTTGCTCGAGGGCAGCGACTTGCCCAGAGCCCTTTGTCTCGCCAGTGCTCCTTAGCCTCTATCACATCTTTTATCTTTGACAATGCGACGCTGATTGGCATTGCTTACGAGGAACCTGCGGCGGAACTGCTTTTGGGGGCTGCGGATATGACACCTGGGCGTTCGCAGGCAGAACTTAAGCGTTAGCTTTCTTTACGGTTTGGGTTTTAGCGCCCGCGTGTGAGTCCAAGGGGGTTCACGCGTGAAAACTGGCCTGACAGGCCTTGAACTCGCACATGGGCGCACCGTAAGGGGTGGCATCTTCGTCCTAGCGTGGAACGGGCGGGACTTAAGCGTTAGTTTTCTTTGTCGCTATCGATGTCTGGGGCGTCCTCCGGTTTCTCTTGAGGAGGCGCTTCATTGTCGTCGGATTCATCATTGTCTGCCGACGTATCTTTGTCCTCGTATGACGGCGGAAGAGAGTCACGCTCGTTTGCTCTGCGGCGTGCAATATCGCGCTCCAGTTTAAAAAGGAACTCCGGGTCCTCGTCTGGAGGAAGAGCAACATCTGGCGCGGATTTCACCGGCGGTGAGTTTCGAGAAATCCGCAATATTTGCTCAAGAAAATTCGGTTGACCAGAGTCTGGCCTTAACTGTCTTTCTTCGGCTTGGGCCACAAGCCTCATAATGATCCAGGCGATGGAGCCAATAGAAAATGAGGGGATTGTGAAAAGAAGAATAAAAAGCCACAAAAGGCGGGAGAGTCGTCCAGGCATTTCCTCCGCAGAGGTACGCCACCAGTCGGCAATCGAATAGGTGGTGACGATAAACCACAGGAGGATGAGGACAACACGAAACATACCTGTGAGCATATCGCGCAAAGCGGAATATAGCTCGCTTTACACTACTGCCATAACAAACATGGCAGACCACACAAGCGAGTACAGCCCGGTGTCACGAAGCAGGGCGAGGAACTCTTCACGTGTTGTTGCCTGAGTCATTTTTTGCGACAAATATGCGGAGAAAAGGATAGTGGGAACGAGGCAGACTGTACATGATGCGGGAAGCCAGGCAAATACAATGACCATCCCGAGTGCGGGCAGAAGGACGGTCGCCATGTAGATGACGCGTGAGGGGAATGCCCCTAGACGGACAGGGAGTGTTGTTTTCCCAGATTCACGGTCGGTAGAAATGTCTCGAATATTATTGACCATCAGCAGAGCAACAGAGATCAGCCCCAGAGAGGCAGCCGATAGCCACACCCACCACGGAGCGAGGAAAACTTGCGTGTAGGTGGTGCCGACGGTAGCAAGAAGGCCAAAGAAAACGAAGACAAGAAACTCTGAAAGACCAATTCCCATGTAGCCATAGGGGGATCGACCGCCAGTGTAGAACCATGCGGCTGCAATTGCGAGGGCGCCGAGGGCGATAAAAAACCACGTTCCTGATAGAACAACCAGGACTAGGCCTGCCACACCTGCAACTGCAAAACATGCGAAGGCGACATTCCGTACCGTTTGAGGCGAAACTTTCCCCGCCCCTGTGAGGCGAGGCGGCCCCACTCGATGATCGTCAGTGCCACGGATCCCATCAGAATAGTCATTTGCAAAGTTCACGCCTATTTGAAGGAAAATGGCAACACTCAACGCAAGTATGACTCGAAATGGTTCTATCGCTCCAAGTTTCACTGCGGCAGCTGTCCCCACAACAACCGGGGCAATCGCAGCGGGAAGAGTTCGCAGCCGTGCACCTTCAATCCAATCACCTACAGTAACTGACACTCTTAGCGCCTCCACTCATCATCAGTGCCCACACGAGAGAGAAGCATAGTCCGAAGTGCGTGAGCGTCAACTTTACCTGTCGCTCCCATAGGCAACGTTTCGAGAAAGAAAAAGGCTCGGGGAGCCATCGGGCGACCAATAGTAGCGCCGACATGATCACGGATCCGCCGCGCGGCCTCTTCCACTTCTGCACTGCCACGGGGGAGAGGATCGGCAACAATTGCTGCTGCAACAACCTCGCCCCATGTCTCATCGGGAAGACCCATGACCCAAGCGTCAACAACACCTGGTGTCGAACAGACGGCATTGCGGACAGGCGTCGGAGGGATAGAGAGACCGCCGGAGGTGATGATACTATCTGCCCGTCCCAATACTTCCAGTTCGCCTGTGCTTTTGATTCGTCCCACGTCACCGGTGAGGAGCCAGCGTTCACCGTCTTCGTCTGTAATAATCGGCGACTCTGCGTCAAGGTAACGTGTCATCAACATAGGGCCAGCAATGGCAATACGAGATTGTCCATCGATTTCCATAATGCGAAGTTTTACTCCTGGAAGAGGGAAACCGTCATACACGCATCCTCCGCAGGTTTCCGTCATTCCATAGGTTGTGTGAATGGAGATTTTGAGGCTTCGGGCTTTCTCAAGAAGAAGTGGGTCAATGGACTGTCCACCAACGAGGACAGTATCAAGTGTTGCGAGGGCGCGCGTCACGTCCTCGTCATTAAGGCAGGAACGCAGCTGTGTGGGAACGAGGGAAAGGTAAGCTGGGAGTCCTTGCGTGGAGACAGCTCCGGTAATCGCGGGAATCAGGTCCCGGGGATCAAAACCGTGTGACGTATCGACAATCCGAGGTGGAATCTCGTGGGCGGCGCCTCGGAGGAGGACTTGCGCTCCAGCAATATGGTGAGCGGGAAGAGCAAGGATCCATACGCCAGGACCTTTGAGAGCGGCGTGAGTAGCGTGAGCGGAGGCTAGGAGGGCGTCCATGGAGAGTCCGACGAGGCGAGGTAGACCTGAAGATGAGCCAGAAGTAGCAACAATGACATCAATGTCACGGAAAAAATGCGTATCAGCGTTCACCTGTTGAGCGAGATCCGGGAACGCAGTTTCCGGGGCGACTGCTGCATTTTTTAGCGTTGAACGATCAGTAAACTCAGGGGAACGTAAAGCAACAACTGTGTGGGGCGTATGACGACTGGGATCCTGATGGTGATTGTTGTGTATTTCCACGAGTTTATGAAGCGCAGCATGTGCCATTGCAGCTGCTCCCACCGAGTTTCCTCCGGGGACAACGAGGACGCGAGTAGTCACGGGGCATTCCCTTTGTGTAGTCAAATTACTGCCTCTATTGTCCCACTTTCTTTTCTGCCTTCCGTCTAGGTGGGGTGTCAGACGATATGAGAAAGAGAAAAATGCGAGAAAGTGGCGGAAACCCCAGTTGAATCCTTCACATAGAAGAGGTTAATCGATATACGCTTTTCAAGTGATGAAGCGTTTTCTTTCCACAAGAGCGAAGATTTTTTTCGGAATTGTCCTCGCATTTTTTCTTGCCCTTGGCGCTGCCAGTGCTGCATACGCCTCCTATTATCGCGCGCGTGCGCTCCCCGGAGTAACCGTTATAGGAGAATCGTTGATCGGGAAGAATAGAGAAGAAGTAAATTCTTGGCTTGAAGAGAAAATCACGTCAGCTGCCGTGACAGTGCATGTTGGCGGCACTGATCATACGCTTCCTCTTTCCGATGCTGGTGTGAGCATCGATACGGCTGCGATGGTTGATCAAATATTTGCTCCCAACCAATCGGTGGTATCGCGTTTTACGGCGCCCTTTTCTCCGGTTAATATCGCGCCAGTTGCCACTATTGATGAGACAAAAATTGAGGACTTTGCACGTGAACTTGCCTCCAAAGATGGGAAGCCTGTTGTTGACGCGGCGGTAAAAGTCAGCGACGATGGGGCATCTTTTGTGGCGACGCCCTCTCAAGCAGGGAAATCGGTGGAATCATCGGCTTTGCGTGACGCAGTGATGCGTAGCGCCGAGACGCTTTCACCGGAAAATGTCACGCTTGAAGTTGTAGAGAAAGAACCTCAAGTAACCACAGAGGAAGCTGAGGCAGCCGCAGAGTCAGCGAATCAATTCCTTCCTCTAAATGTTTCCATTACAGATGGGATTGACGACTTCTCGGCCTCGCCGAGCGACAAAGTTTCCTGGTTCTCCATGGAGAAAACAGAAAGTGGCTTGGAAGCCCCTGTCCTTGATGACACAAAAGTTACCGAATGGGTGAAAAAGCTGGCGAAGTCCACCAATGAAGAACCTGTTCCAGGGGTCAATAATGTGAATTCTTTGGGTGACGTTGTGTCTGTCCACGATCCGGGTAAAAAAGGGTGGACGGTGAATAATAGCGAGGCTGTTGCCAGTGAAGTTTTAGTTGCATTGAAAGAAAAAAAAGACTATTCCGGAGACTTCGACTACGAAGAAACCGAACCGGAGTTCACAACGCGGCTTATTGCAGATGGCGCGGCGAATCACGTTTACCAAGCGGCTCCAGGAGAACGGTGGATTGATATTGACCTGTCGGCAAACACCGTGTCTGCGTATGAAGGCGCAACCATTATGCAAGGTCCAATGTACATGGTGCCGGGGGCTCCAGATACCCCGACGGTAACGGGAGAATTCCGAGTGTGGTTGCAGTACGAATACCAGACAATGCGTGGGGAAAACGCCGATGGGACACCCTACGTTGCCGAGGACGTTCCGTGGGTCACGTACTTCCATAACGGCTATGCCATGCACGGTTCCCCGTGGAGGTCCTCCTTCGGATGGAGTGGCCCTGGTGGGTCTCATGGCTGTGTCAATATGCCTGTTTCAGCTGCAAAATGGATATATGACTGGGCAGATATCGGCACAGTTGTTGTCAGTCATTACTGAGCAATTCGGGGGCTCCTAAGGAGCTTGCAAAAAGATAACTAAAGCGCGTTTGCATATCATCGCAACGAAAAGTGGCGTAGTATCGGCAATTGTGATGGCTCATTCGTCCCGGAAAGTGCTACTCGTTATAGGAGCAGTTATTGCCGCTTGCCTTGGGGTAGGAGGGGGAGCGGGGGCTACCTATGCGCTTCACTATAATAATGTTGCTCTTCCCGGGGTGAGTATTGGGGGGCAGTCTGTCACAGGAATGTCTCATGATGAGATGACAACTTTTGTGGAACAGCGTCTTTCTGATGTGTCTTTTACAGCTGTGGTGAATGGGAAATCTCAGCCTGTCAATCTTACCGAGCTTGGCATTACCGTGGATGCGTCAGCTACGGCTGACGCGGCGCTGATAAACAATGGATCTTTTTTTGGGAAGATAAAAGCGCTATTTTCCTCTCAGCGCGTTGATCCGGTGATTTCAATTGATAAGAAAGCTGCGAGTGCCTATGCCCTGAGTTTGGCGGCTGAGGCAGGCCCGCCACCTGTTGAAGGAGAAGTCAAACTCGACAGTGATGGGGGGAGGTTTGTCGCTACTGAAGCCCGGAAGGGGAAAACTGTCGATGGTGAAGCACTTGTTGAAACTGTGAAGGAGCACCTTGCAGTTTTTGAGGGAGGTACTCTTGATGTCCGCATTGTTGATGTTGAGCCTTCTATTTCCACAGAGGAAGCACAAAAGGCAGCTCAAGCTGCGAATGAACTAATAGGCCTCGGCATCACGGTGAATGATGGGATTGATAATTTCAGTCCCAGTGGGGAAGAAAAAGCTCAGTGGGTAAAAATCGAGCCCACTGCTGACGGTTCCGCTCTATCAGATCCAGTTTTTGATGAGAAAAAAGTCCAAGAGTGGGTAAAAGAAACAGCAGAAACAACAAATGTTGAAGCTCAACCGACAATTAATAACGTTGATGCTAGTGGAAATATCCTTGTTGAAGCACGTCCTGGTGTTAAAGGTTTGACTGTCAATAATGACAAAGAGGTATTTGACGGCATCATGCAAGCCGTGTCGAAGGGGGAATCCTACGAAGGGTCTTTCCACTATGACGATGTTGAACCTGAAGTTGAATCGCGTCCTGCTCTTCCTGGAGCGGAGAATGCTGTATATCCTGCGGCAGCCGGTGAAAAATGGTTAGAGATTAATCTCGGGAATAATTCTGTGACCGCATATGAAGGACTTACTGCTGTTCGTGGGCCAGTTCTTATTGTCCCGGGCTCGCCAGGTCATGAAACTGTGACGGGTCTCTTTCATATTTACATGCAATTTGAGAAACAGGATATGGGGTGCACGCCAGAGTGGCCCTACTGTGCGAGGGACGTGCCGTGGGTTTCCTATTTCCATGGCTCTTACGCTTTTCATGGTGCGCCTTGGCAAGACACCTTTGGTTGGAACGGTCCCGGAGGGTCACATGGGTGTATCAATATGCCTGTTGACGAGGCGTATTGGCTACATCAGTGGAGTGAATTGGGAACTCCGGTTGTCAGCCATTACTGAGTCTGTCAAAGCTTCGGAAAAATATCGGACATGTAACAGTTGTGTAACGCATATTTCTTTTATTTGTCCTCTCGTCATTTATTGCCCTAGAGTAATACTCACACACTAAAGAGGGTGCTCCCTGACGTCGTTTCGTTAACGCTAACGACATGGGGGATTTCTGCTCCGAGCACGAAGTGGTACTCGGCACGAAAGGGTAACAAGTGACGAACTTGCTCGATTTAAAGGGGATCTCAAAAACCTTCCCCGGCGTAAAGGCGCTGTCTGATGTGAATATCGACTTGCGTGCCGGTGAAGTTTTGGGTCTCTGCGGAGAAAACGGTGCAGGCAAATCAACATTGATGAAGATCCTCACCGGTATCTACACAGCTGATCCAGGTGGCGAAATCTGGCTCGAAGGAAAAAAGGTTGATGTTCGCGATCCTAACCATGCGCGGGATCTTGGATTGAGCATTATTCACCAAGAGCTCAATATCATTCCTGATCTGACTGTGGCACAGAACCTGTACATTGGACGTCCAGGGTCAACAAAAGGTGGCTACATCAGTGATAACGAACTTGTCGATCGAGCAACAAAATTGTTCGATCGACTGGGGATGAATATTGACCCTTCAGCCTATTGCCGTGATCTTTCAGTAGCACGCCTACAAATGGTGGAAATCGCTCGAGCGCTCTCCTACGATGCACGAATTCTTGTGATGGACGAGCCAACAGCGGCTTTAACAACTCAAGAAACTGAGACACTTTTTGGGCTTATTCGCGATTTTGTGTCGCCAACAACAGGATTGATTTACATTTCCCACCGTATGCCTGAAATTGAAGAGATCACCGATCGTGTCTCGGTCCTTCGTGATGGTGAATACGTCGGAACAGTTGACACTCGTGAAGTTGAGATCCGCGAAATCATTTCGATGATGGTGGGGCGTGAAGTGGCCGCTGATGCGCGTCCAACAAATCCTCCGTTGTCTGATGAGGTTGTCCTCAAAGTTGATGGGTTATCAACCCGCAAACTTCTCAAAGATATTTCTTTTGATGTCCGTAAGGGTGAAATCCTTGGTTTCGCTGGCCTGATGGGTGCGGGACGGACTGAAGTTGCCCGCTGCATTTTTGGAGCGGACCCACGAGTATCCGGCACCATTGAAATCCATGGACAAAAGAAAAGAATTTCAACCTGCCGTGACGCGGTTCGCGCCGGTATTGGATACCTTTCAGAGGACCGAAAGCGTTACGGGCTCCTCCTTGATCAGGACATTAAGTTCAATACAATTTTGTCGACAATGGAAGCCTTTACAACGGGTGGGGTTATTAACGACCAACTCGTTCGAACCATCACCCAGGAGTACACCGACAAACTACGTACTCGCACTCCGCACATTGATCAACGGCTGAGCAACCTCTCAGGTGGTAATCAACAGAAAGTTGTTATTGCCAAATGGCTTATCCGCGATACTGAAGTCCTCATTTTTGATGAGCCAACCCGCGGTATTGATGTCGGAGCAAAAGAAGAAATCTACGAACTCCTTGAAAACCTCGCAGCTCAAGGAAAAGCTATCATTATGATTTCCTCCGAATTGCCTGAAATTCTGCGTCTATCCCACAGGATTGCGGTGATGGCGCACGGCCGAATCATCGGCACCCTCACAAATGAGGAAGCAACCCAAGAAAAAATTATGGAGCTGGCCACCGTTGGCCAAGCTGAAGCGAATGGAGAAGCCGCGTGAGCAACACAGAAGTTCTCGATACGAAGAAAACCAATACTCTTCTTGTGTCGATTAAATCCCAAATGCAGCTTTTGTTCGTCATGCTGGCTTTGGTTGTTATCTACATCTATTTCATGTTTGCTGCTCCCAACTTTGCGCAGGTGAAAATTTTTACTGACATTCTGCTGCAGGCCGCATATCTAGGAGTGATGGCTCTAGGAGCAACATTTATTATTGCCACAAGTGGTATTGATCTGTCCGTCGGAACCGGTATGACCCTTGTTGCGGTTATGGCAGGTGTTTTTCTTTCCGATGAATGGTGGGGCCTGCCGTTAGCTGCCGGACTTTTGCTGACCATCGGAGTCGGCGCAGCTATGGGATTTGTCAACGGTTTTAACGTGTCCATCCTTGGACTACCCCCATTTATTGCGACTTTGGCAATGATGATGGTCGCCCGAGGTCTCGCTCTCATTATTTCCGGTACTGCAACAATCTCTATTAATAACGAGGGGTATATCTTCCTCTCCACAGGAAAACTGATCCCCGGACTTGGTATTTCCAACGCCGCTATCTTCCTCCTTCTCGCGACAGCTATTGCAGCCTTCCTCATGAATAAAACTGTTCTGGGACGCTACGCACTTGCTATTGGTTCTAACGAAGAAGCAACTCGACTCTCCGGAGTCAACGTTCGCAAGTGGAAAATCATTATCTACGTCGCTGCTGGCATCTTTATGGCACTCGGCGCAATCCTCTACTCCGCGCGCTTCGGCTTTGTCCAACCCGCTGAAGGCGTCGGATTCGAGCTCAATGTTATCGCAGCCGTGGTTATTGGCGGAACGTCACTTGCAGGTGGTCGCGCTTCAGTCTTCGGTACTCTGATCGGTGCTCTTCTCATGGAAACGCTGAAGAAGGGCCTGACAATGATGGGCGTCGCAGCCGAGTGGCAGCTTGTTGTCACCGGTGTTGTTGTCCTCTTGGCTGTGTTCGTCGACAACGTTCGTCGCGCACGTGCTGCAGCAATCTAAAACTTTTCAATACCAATTTCATAGAGGGCACAATGTCCTCACCCACAGACACGGAGAGCGATGAAGTTCTTCGTCCCCCAAGAAAGGAAAACCAATGCGCATTGGTCGAATTATTTCAGTTGCGGCAGCAGGGGCTATGGCCCTTGGCTTGGCGGCATGCTCTACGACTTCAGAAGGGGAGTCTGGCGCATCTGCTAACGACGCTGCTTCTGGCGGAACAACAATGTCTGCAGAAGGCGGAACTATTTACCTGGTGTCTAAAGGCTTCCAGCATCGTTTCTGGCAGGCAGTGAAAGAAGGCGCTGAGGAAGCTGGCAAAGAGTACGGGTATGAGGTTGTCTTCATTGGTCCTGATGATGAGACCAAGGTGACTCAGCAGATGGATCAACTTCAGACTGCTTTGGATTCTGCTCCTGCAGCCATTGGCTTTGCTGCCCTTGACTCTGAAAAAGCTGCCCCCATGCTCAAGCAAATTGACGAAGCGGGCATCCCCGTCATCGCTTTCGACTCCGGTGTTGAGTCTGACATTCCTTTGACAACTGTCCAGACTGACAACAAGGCTGCGGCTGCTGAAGCTGCCAAGCACATGGTGGAACTCGTGGGAGGCAAGGGGACCATCGGTCTCATCTGCCACGATCAGACCTCCCAGACCGGTAAGGACCGCTGTGAGGGATTCCAGGAGTACGTTAAGGAAAATGCTCCCGATGTGACGATCCTCGATCCTCAGTATGCAGGTGAGGTCGGCAAGGCCGCTGATACCGCAAAGGCGATGATTCAGGCTAACCCTGAACTCGTCGGCCTCTACGGCTCAAACGAAGCTGCTGCCACAGGCGCTATCCAGGGTGCAAAAGAAGCAGGCAACAGCGACCTGAAGGTTGTTGGCTTCGACTCCGGCAAGACCCAGATTGCGGCCATTAAAGACGGATCTCAGGCTGGTGCCATCACGCAGGCTCCCAAGCTCATGGGCTACAAGACTGTGGAAGCAGCCGTGAAGGCTATCAAGGGCGAAAAGCTTGAGAAGATTATCGACTCTGGCTTCTACTGGTACGACCAGAGCAACATCGATTCCGATGAAATTAAGCCCAACCTCTACGAGTGACGTGAAATAACTGGTGGGGCGGGCGTGGTGCGCCCGCCCCACCACCACACCACCTCTTGTCACGCTTTAGGGGGTGCGACACCGGCGGGGATTCCCCACAGATGCGGCACTCCATTAACGATCACCCAACAAAGTTAAGGAAAAGGAAGTCATGACTGATCATCCCCGCATTGGTATTCGTCCCATTATCGACGGGCGTCGTCGCGGTGTCCGTGAAAGCCTAGAAGACCAGACGATGAATATGGCGAAGCGCCTCGAGAAGTTCTACACCGAGCGCCTCCGCTATATTGATGGAACTCCCGTTGAATGTGTCATCGCAGACACCACTATCGGCGGCGTTGCCGAAGCACAAGCTTGCGCGGACAAGTTCCGTAAAAATGATGTCGGTTTCACTATTTCTGTCACCCCCTGCTGGTGCTACGGGACCGAGACTGTAGACATGGACCCCACCATGCCACATGCTATTTGGGGATTTAATGGTACTGAACGCCCGGGAGCCGTCTACCTTGCAGCCGCATTAGCCGGTCACGCTCAGCTGGGTATTCCCGCTTTTGGTATTTATGGAAAAGACATTCAAGATGCCGATGATGAATCCATCCCCGAGGACGTCAGTAAGCTTCTCATCGACTATGCTCAAGCAGGTTTGGCTGTCGCTCAGATGAAGGGTAAGTCCTACCTGTCGATGGGATCGGTCTCAATGGGGATTGCAGGATCTGTTGTCAAAGACGACTTCTTCGGGCCCTACCTTGGTATGCGCAATGAATACATCGACATGTCTGAGTTCATTCGCCGCATTAATGAAGAAATCTACGACAAGGACGAGTACGAGACCGCTCTTGCTTGGATGAAAGAAAACTTGACCCAGGGAGAGGACTTTAACCCCGACTTCAACCAACACCCTGAACTACACGAGCAGTGGTGGCAAACCTGCGCCAAGATGACGGTTATCGGCCGAGATCTTATGCGAGGCAATCCCAAGCTTGCCGAAATCGGATGGGGTGAAGAAGCCCTCGGGCACGGAGCTATTCTTGGAGGTTTCCAGGGACAACGTCAGTGGACAGACCATATGCCTAACGGTGACGTAATGGAAACCTTACTTAACACAAACTTTGACTGGGATGGTCCTCGTCAACCCTATATTCTTGCCACCGAAAATGATTCGCTCAACCGTGCTTCGATG
>PDWI01007831.1_pt1 | contig 12777 bp, 9 predicted proteins | sample 1430891 | NCBI WGS metagenome assembly PDWI01 (sample SAMN01162508, study PRJNA174530) | Oral metagenome, whole genome shotgun sequencing project. | biome: Marine environment; feature: Marine mammal; material: Swab sample of the gingival sulcus; isolation source: swab sample of gingival sulcus... | reverse complement strand
TTATTGAAAGGACAAGATATGCAGAAAGCTTGGATCAATCAAAATATACTTCTCAAACTTGGGCAAGTTTGCAGGCCAAAGTAAGTGCCGCTAATCAACTCATAGACGCACATAGTGAAGATGACGAAGCTATAGAGAATGCTTTACAAGAATTAAATAGTGCTATTAATGCTTTAGTGCTTGTCGATACAGGAAATGGAAATTCAGGTGATGATGAAACACTTGACTATAAGAATCTAGAAGATGGAACTTATCAAGTTGGTATTGAAATTAGACACGCCTATGACCCTAGCCAAATGTCTATGGCTGATGCATCGGTAGTAAGACCAGCTAACATAGTAGTAGAAAATGGTCAGTATTATTTACAACTTAGATTTAAACCTATTAAACAAAACTTCGGAGGCGGAGAATTTAAAGGTTATCTAGGAACAATGGATTATGAGAATGAAAGTGGAGATTTTGTACCTGTAGATGTTTTAGAGACCTTTGATGATACAGACGATTATTATGATATATTCAAAGAACATACAGGAGAAGAAAATCCAAAATATCCTAAGCTAGTAAGATATCCGGTTGATAAACCAGATGAATTAACTCAAGAAACAATAGCCAAGGTATTTGTTCCGGTAATGGAATCACTAAGTGATGGTCAAGGAACCCAAAACTGTAAACCAACAATACTATGGGATTCATTAGAAGAAAGTGGAGGAAATAGCGGTAATTCGGGTTCGAACGAGGAAGAACAAGAAGAGAATAAAAAAGATATTAAATCTGAAAAAACACCTCTAGGAAAAATGCCAGTTATGGAATACATCATGACAGAAGCTGAGGCAATATCAAAAGTATCAGAATTTATAGATGTGGAAGAAAACTGGGCAAAACCTTATATCGTAGAATCTGTAAGGTTAGGACTGTTCAAAGGAACATCAAAATCTACATTCTCCCCAATGGTAAATACAACAAGAGGAATGATATTCAACTTATTGCACACAATGAGTGGCGATATAGAAGAAAAAGTAGAAGGCAAGTGGTACGCTTCATCAATGAAGTGGGCAAAAGAAAAAGGCATATCAGATGGCTTGAGACCAGAGGCGGAGATAACAAGACAAGAGATAGTAGCTATGCTATACAGATATGTAGGTGAGCCAAAGATAGAACAAGACTTGAGTTCATATACAGATGCAAATGAAATCAGCTCATGGGCAATAAATGCTATGAAATGGGCAGTAGAGAATAAATTAATATACGGCAGAGGCAATGGAAAACTAGCTCCAAAAGGCAAGGCGACTAGAGCTGAATTAGCTGCTATATTATTGAGATTCTTGGGTAAATAAATGCATTTTATGGGGGCGGGCTTTTAGTTCGCCTCTTTTTTATTATTAGGATTTCGTCAACCTAGGTTACATAGTTGATATTTCAACATATTATTGAGTATTTAAATTATTTTGTTAACCTTGGTTTACAAAATAATTCTTTGAAAATACTTGTCAAATAGATATATATATGTAAAAATGTTTTAGTTAACAACTATTTACAAAGTGAATTGATGACTATTGGTTTTTAATAATCAATTTTTTTAATACAAAAAACTTTGCTAAGGAGACTTTATTAATGAAAAGAAAAGTGATTTTACCTATTTTTGCCGTCTTTATTCTGCTTATATCTTTTGTATATGCAGAACCAAAAGATGGTGAATACGATGTGAAAGTTTGTCTGTTAAAAAAATACGAAGATGATTTTTCTATGGGAAATAACGCCATGCTTCCAGATGCAACCCTCAGGGTCAAAGATGGAAAGGGCATATTAAGATTATCTTTTGTTTCACTAAAAACTCAAGGCTTTGAAGGCTATTTGGGTGAGCTTTATATAGATGGCAAAAAGGCAAAGGTTATTTCGGAATACGATTTCGTAGATATCTACAACGACCCCGATGATGGAATAGATGAAATAATGAAGGGCAAAAAGTATCCAGAGTTTATGGAAGTTCCAATAGATATAAATCAAGATATCATTCCGTGTAGCGTGTATGTCCCTGTAATGGGCGAGTTAACTGACGGGCATCAGGATGCTAGGATACAGATAACTTATCCAAAGGGTTTTGCCGACGGAACTGCCGAGCCTAAACCTATTGAGGAATACTACAGAGTTCCTGTGCAATTGTGGCACGCATTTGAGGACAAGGAGTCTATGGGAAATAAATCGATGAAAGGCGAGGCTAATTTACTCATCGAGGATGGAAAAATGACTCTTTATCTTGGTTCTGATAAAATGGAAGTTTCTGGAATAATAGCCTCTATGATAAATATGTATTATGATGATGGAAATAAATACGTAAAAGCTACTCCTTATGCCTTTGATATGAAGGTAGAGGGAGATGAAAGCTTGAGACCTGAGGTTTTTTCTATGCCTCTTAATAATAAAGATGAATTTTTAAATCTTATGGTCGACCCAAAGGTAGAGCCGATGGGCGATGACCCTATAAAGGCAAGGCTTAAAATTGATTTTGAAAATATGAAAAGAATAGATAAATCCGAGGCTGAATTGGTGTTGAAATCTGAAAATGGAAGTCCGAAACAGCTTTACGATGCAGGTAAAGAATATACAAAAATAGACAAGGGTATTCAGATGATTGCAAAATCTGGAACTTTTGATAAAGACTATACTTTTTATGCAAATGCTATTAGGGGGGAGAAATTAAACGAAATAAAAGATAACTTTGATGCCCTAGCCATAGTCGAAGCTTTTGACTTAAGTTCTTTGGGGGCTATGGAGAGTATACCTTATGACGTAAAAAGTCCTATTAATTCTATAAGGGAATCTTACCAGCCAAAAAAAACTGTAAAGGTTAAAATTCCCATGGCAGAAAATATAATTGATTTAAAACTTTATGCTATGGAAGAAAAAATGAAAGAACTTGAATATCAAATGGAAGATAATTATGTGGTATTTGATGCGGACAAATTTGTGCCATTTGCTATGGTATACAAAAAAGATATGACTAAGGCTAATGCGACAGTTGCAAGCGTTGATGATTCAGATAACGATGCTGATAAAAATAAAGAAAAAGACGAAATAAAAGAACTTATGTTAAATGGACAGAAATCTAATAGTCTAAAACAAAACGTTAATTTTCCTAAAAAAAGGGAAAGATACGGTTTTATATGGATATTTTCGATAATTATGATTGCGCTACTCATAGCGGGAATTTACTTTATCAGAAAGTACTATGTGATTTTAAGTAGGGAGTTGCAGTATGCTAAAGAACTCGAAATACAACTTAATCAAAGAAAGGGAGTGAACAAATGAAAAGATTAATATCTTTTGTTTTGCTGTCTTTTGTGATTTTGATGCCTCTGTATGCGTATTCGGGAGAGAGTGCAAAAACACACGCCCACTATGCTCATCCTGAGACGGGTGTTATTGAAGACCCAGGTAACAATGCCGGCATAGGTCAGGGGATGTGTGAGAATGTCTTACATAGCATGGCGTTTTTTGAGGAAGTTGATGGTCAATTATATGTTTGTGTAAGGTATAACTTAGCTAATCAAATAAAAAACGTTACTTTTGCCGTTCAGAATAGGGGCGATGAGAACTTTCTAAGTAGAAATTATGAAATGCTTAATGAAAATATAGAAAGTGAACAAAAAGCTAGTAGGGACTATAGGTTTAAGGTTCCTTCTAGAGATGTTATCGTAAGGTCTACCTTCTTTGTCGAGCCAATGGGTAGAGATATTGTTTTTTACTATGATTTTTCTGATTTTGTGGATGGAAATACTGATTTTATACCGCTTGGAGCGGGTGGACGTATGCAAAATGTAATCAGTTCAGGTGACGCAAACGGAGAGGATCAAACTATAGAAGTGAAGGCTGTCAACAACCTCTTGAGTGCTGGAGAATTAGGTTACGATCACGGTTTGCTTATGAAAAACTCACCTCAGATAAAGTCTATCTACGGTGAGGAAGCTATGAAAGCTATTGCCGAAGACAAAGGTAATTCGGAGAATTTAAACTCAGTTAGTAGTGATGAATGGGGAGAAGTAAGTAAGGCTATGTTAAATGGATTTATATTCTTTATTATCTTGGTAGTATTTTTCTTGCTTGCTGCGAGTTTAATTATGTTTTATTGGTCAAAACATGTGAAACAATTAAATTATTTGAGGGAGGAAATGCTTTATGAAGAAGATTAAACTATTACTTTCGATTTTTGCATTGAGCATATTACTCACCGCTTGTGTTGACCAAAGCGGGGGCAAAAAAGAACTTCAGTATGGAGAAAAGATTGAAAACCCTAGAGTGATAGCTACTAGCGTTGCGACCTTGGATATTTTGTACAGATTGGATGCCAATATGATAGGGATACCTAGCTCTGAATTGGATAATCCTCCCGAGGAATACAAAGACCTACCTAAGGTTGGGATTGCAATGACCCCTGATATTGAAATAATTAAGAGTTTACAGCCCGACTATGTCTTCGGTCCTGTGAGTTTGATTTCGGATCTTTTGCCAAAATATGAGGCAGCGGGAATTAATTATGGTTTTTTAAACTTAAACAATGTACCTGGGATGTTTAAGTCTATAGAAGATTTGGGAAAATTACTTGGCAAAGAAAAAGAAGCCCAAGTTTTGATAGATGACTACGAAGAATTTATGAAAAATTATAAGTCGGGTTTGGGAGATAAAGAGCCTAAGAGAGTTTTAATACTGATGGGTCTACCTGGTTCTTATGTCGTTGCTACTGAAAACTCGTATGTAGGTTCTTTGGTTGAATTAGCGGGGGCGGAAAATGTCTACGCTGGAACTAATCAGCAATTTATAAATATTAATACTGAAGATATGCTATCAAAAAATCCGGATATGATACTCAGAACGGCTCATGCCCTTCCGGATGAGGTTATGGATATGTTTAAGGATGAGTTTTCGAGTAACGATATATGGAAACACTTTGACTGTGTAAAAAATGACGAAGTTTATGACTTGGATTATAATAAATTTGGGATGTCGGCTAAGTTTAATTACAAAGAGGCGCTCGAGGATTTGAGGACTATACTATATGAGTAGGGTAAAGATTTCTCGACTTCGCTTCGCTCGAAATGACAATGCTCTGTCATCTCGACGAGGAATGCTTACTATTTCATAAAGTGTAGCGGAATGGAGATATCTTAGAAAAGGAGAATAAATGACAAAGAATAAAAAAATAAAAATAACGTTATCATTTATAATTACCATATTGTTTTTAATATTATTATTTTTCTATTCAGTAAAAACGGGTAGTGTAAAACTAAGTATATCAGAACTTTTTAGAGGTTTGTTTGTCGAGTACAACCCCTCGGTTGCTATTGTCTATGATTTGAGGTTTCCTCGTATTGTAGTTGCCCTTTTAGCTGGTTCCGCTCTTGCGGTTTCTGGAACTATGCTTCAAGCTGTTATGAAAAATCCCCTTACCGACCCGGGTATTATAGGTATATCTTCAGCGGCTTCTTTGGTAGGTTCGCTTACAATGTTCTTTTTACCGCAGTTTTATTATTTGAGTCCTTTCTTTAGTATATTTGGAGGCTTATTAGCTTATTTTTTAATCTATACTCTTGCGTGGGATGGTGGTGTAAGACCAGTTAGATTAATTCTAGTGGGCGTCGCCTTAAACATGATATTTATGGGTATTGCTCAAGCGGTAAAGTCTATGATGGGTGGAAATTTAACTCAAGCTCAATCGATAATTGAGGGTAATATAGCTCAAAAAACATGGGGCGATGTTAGACTATTATTGATATATGTTGGAATTTTCTTAATTATTTCGCTCTTTACTATCAAAACATGTAATATATTAACACTTGAAGATAAGACGGCAAAATCCCTCGGGGTAAACGTAAATAGAGATAGATTTTTGGTTTCTCTAGTGGCTATTATCCTTGCCTCTATTACGACTTCAATAGTCGGCGTTATAGGTTTTGTAGGACTTTTAGTTCCTCATATAGGTAGACTACTCGTAGGTGGAGATCACAAGTTTTTGATACCTTATTCAGCTATACTCGGCTCTACCATGCTATTATTTTCAGATACGATAGGAAGGGTTTTGGCTTATCCATACGAGATACAGGCTGCTGTTATAATGTCTGTTGTGGGTGGACCTTTCTTTATTATATTACTTAAGGCAGGAGGTAAAGATTATGGAAATTAAACATCTATCTTTTGCTTATGAAAAAGATTTGATTTTAAAAAATATTAATGTTAAATTTAAACGTGGCAAGGTCACTACCTTGATGGGTGCAAATGGTTGTGGTAAGTCTACCCTTTTAAATGTATGTTCTAGGAATTTGAAGTCTCATAGGGGACAGGTTTTATTAAAGGGTAAAAACATAAATGACTATAAGAACAAAGAATTTGCTAGAGAACTCGGTATGGTTCACCAGCAGAATAGGATATTGGGAGATATCACAGTCAAGAGGCTCGTTTCTTACGGTAGAACCCCGTATTTGAAACCTCTCCAAAAGTATTCTGAAGAGGATATGGAGCATATTAATTTTGCTTTGGAAATGACTGGACTTATGGACTTGCAAGAACATGAAGTTGCAAAGTTATCTGGTGGTCAGAAACAGAGGGTTTTCATAGCCATGGCTCTTGCTCAAAAAAGCAATATACTGCTTTTGGATGAGCCAACTACCTATCTCGATATCAAGTACCAAATTGACATTCTAAACTTGGTAAGAAAGATAAACGAGGAACTTGGAATTACGATTGTCATGGTGCTTCACGATATAATGCAGGCTATAAATTATTCGGATGAGCTCGTCGGTTTGAGCAAGGGGAAAATTGTCTTCCAAGGCAAGCCAGACGAGGTCTTGACAAGTGAGATAGTTAGCGATCTTTACGACACGGACCTCGTTATTGAGAGATTTAAAGATACCACTTTAGTTTTGCCAAAGAGAATCTAGGTAGAACTAATTGTTGAAATTGTTTTTGTAAAGTAAAAAAGTAGAATAGGAGAAAAAAATGAAAAACAAAGGGATTAAAAAATTGCTTAGCCTTATCTTAGCTGTATTTGTTTTGGCGAGCGGATTTAACTTTGATTTGCACGCAGTTGCAGATGAAAGAGAAGAGGGAATATACAGCGTTCCTGTGTTTCTAGAACATTTTTATGAATCAGGAAAAGCATCAATGGGTAACGCTGCAATTAGAAAAACAGTTAGAGTTAAATACAAAGATGGCAAGGTAACTTATACAGTTTACGCTAGTGATATGGTATTTGGCGGATTAGAAGGTGGAGTGACAAATATATTTGTATACTCATCTACTGATTGGAATAAGGTCAAATCTGGTTCTTCATCAAGAACAGAAGCTAGTAGACGAGCGGTTAGCTCAATTGGAACGAACCACCTTCCTAATGGTAAGGAAGCTCCTTTTGATACTGCCTTTTCATTCAATAGAAGTACTATGGGTGAAGAAACAATTTTGATAGCTGTATGGGTAGATGCGATGGATAAACTAAAAAGCGGGAATGATGATGGCTCGTTTACTCCAGGAGCGGGAGAACAAAAAGCTAAGCTAAAACTAGATTGGAATAATGCGGTATTAGTAAAGTCTTATGCGGAAGAAGCTAGGAAAGCAGAAGAAGAGAAAAAGGCAAAAGAGGAGGCTGAAAAGAAGGCCAAAGAGGAAGCTGAGAAAAAGGCTCTAGAAGAACAAAAGGCAAAAGAAGAGGCCGAACAAAAGGCAAAAGAAGAGGCTGAAAAGAAAGCTCAAGAAGAAAAAAACAAGAAAGAAGACGAAGCTAAAAAAGATGATGAAGAAGAAATGATAGAAGAAGGTTCTGAAGGCGAAGATGCTAAAGGAGAATCTGATGGAGATGTGATAGACGAAAGTGAAGATGATGAAGAACAAAATGAGGACGAGAAAGAAGACGAAGAGGGTGTAGAAGATAGCCAAAGTGATATCGGAGGAGATAGTTTAGATGCTGAATCGTTCGGTGCAAATATTCAAGCAATCAACCTTGTGGTGGGCTCTATTGTCGTAGTTGTTGTGGGAATGTTATTCTTGTTTATGTATTAAATTTTGATAATATATTTCTAAATCTAAGGCTCTGAAAGACAAAATTATTTCTTTTAGAGCCTTTTTATTATAAAATCATCAAAACAGTTTACAATTGCTCACTTATAGGGTAAAATAAGAAAGTTAAAGTTAATTGCAAAATTTTTAATTAATATGGAGGAAAAAATGGCAAAATTACTTGGTAAAGAGGGAAATAAGGCTACACTAGAATTTATTATATCTAAAGAAGATTTTAAAAAGGGAATAGAAGCTGCATACAACAAAACAAAGAATAGATATTCAGTTCCTGGATTTAGAAAGGGAAAAGCTCCTAGAAAAGTTATTGAGAATAACTACGGAAAGGGAATTTTCTATGAAGATGCTATAAACGAGATTCTTCCAGACGCTTATGAAAGTGCTATTATTGAATTGGATTTAGATGTTGTTTCTAAGCCTGATATAGATATCAAGGAATTTGAGGATGATAAGGACATCGTTATCGAAGCTAAGGTTGAATTGATTCCAGAAATCGAACTACCTGATTACGAAGGGCTAGAGTGCAAGGTAGAGTTTGAAGAACTAGACGAGTCTGTAGTAGATGAATTAATCGAAGAAGAGAGAAGAAAGAATTCAAGATTGGTTCCTGTAGAAGACAAGGTTGTTGAAGAAGGTGATACAGTTATTATCGACTTTGCTGGAACAATTGATGGCGTAGAATTTGATGGAGGAACATCTAAGAACCATAGCCTAGAAATCGGTTCTAAGTCTTTCATTCCTGGATTTGAAGACCAAATAGTTGGCAAAAAAGCGGGTGAAGAATTTGATGTTAACGTTACTTTCCCAGAAACTTATCACAGTGAAGATTTGGCTGGAAAAGATGCGGTATTTGCAGTTAAATTGCACGAAGTAAAAGTTAATGAACTTCCAGAGTTAAATGACGAATTCATCGAAGAAATTAGCGAATTTGACACAGTTGAAGAATACAAGGCTGATTTGTACAAACAAACTAAAGAAGGTTGGGATCAGCAGCTAGAAGCAGCTAAGAAAAACGCTGCCCTAGAAGCTTTAGCTGATATCGTAGTAATCGATGTTCCAGAAGCTATGGTTGAAAATGAAATCGACGAAGCTATTAAGGATATGGACTATAGATTCAGAATGCAAGGTTTCTCGCTAGATCAATATATGCAAATGACTGGTATGCAAGCAAATGATTTGAGAGAGCAGTTTAGAGATAACGCTGGAACTTTCGCTAAACATAAGATAGTTTTAAAAGCTATGATGGATAAATTAAATATTGAAGTGAGCGAAGAAGAGATTGAAGAAGAATTGAAGTTTGCCTCAGAAGAAATGGGCGAGTCACTAGAATATCTTAAAGATATCTATTCTGAAGACGGCGCTAAAAAATCACTTGTTACTCACATCAAAACTAAAAAAGTCTTTGACGAATTGTTAGAAAAACTAAGTTTTGAAATAGTTGAACCAGTAAAAGAAGAAGATGTGGTAAATGCTGAAAAAGTTATCGACGCTGTTATGGAGCAGGTAGAAGATACTGAAGAAACAGAAGAAGACGCAGAGTAATATAGATATGGAGGAATATATGGCTTTAGTACCTTACGTCATAGAGCAAACTAATAGAGGAGAGCGCTCTTATGATATTTATTCAAGACTTTTAAAAGATAGGGTTATATTCTTGTCTGATGAAGTTAACGACGTTACCTCTAGTTTGATAGTTGCTCAAATGTTATTTTTGGAAGCTGATGACCCTGAAAAAGACATACATTTTTATATAAATAGTCCAGGCGGTTCTATTACTGCTGGGATGGCTATATACGATACGATGAACTATATTAAGCCCGATGTATCTACTATATGTGTGGGAATGGCTGCTAGCATGGGTGCCTTCCTACTAGCCGCTGGCGAAAAAGGAAAGCGTTATGCACTTCCTAATTCAGAGGTTATGATACACCAGCCTCTTGGAGGAGCGAGAGGACAGGCTAGCGATATCAAAATCCACGCTGATTGGATATTGAGAACAAAGGCAAAAATGAACAAGCTTTTGAGTGAAATGACTGGTAAAGAACTTGAAATTATCGAAAGGGATACCGACAGAGATAATTTCCTTTCTGCTACAGAAGCTATGGAATATGGAATCATCGATAAAGTTATGGAAAAGAGATAGTTGAATTAATTGATAAAGAAAGAAGTTATTAATATATGGAATATAATGAAAAAATGATGATTTGTTCTTTTTGCGGAAAACCTCAAAATAGGGTTAAAAGACTTATCGCAGGACCAGACGCATACATATGTAATGAATGTATAGATCTGTGTAACGATATGATAAGCAATGATCCTGATGAGAACGCAGGGAGTGAATTTAAAGATTTACCTAAACCGAGTCAAATAAAAGAAAAACTGGACGAGTATATAGTTGGTCAAGATAGGGCAAAAAAATTGCTTTCGGTAGCTGTATACAATCACTACAAGAGAATTTTTTCAGATATAGATATGGAAGGTGTTGACTTGCAAAAAAGCAACGTCCTTTTGATTGGACCTACGGGTACAGGAAAAACATATCTAGCCCAAACCTTATCTAGGATTTTAAATGTTCCTTTTGCAATAGCAGACGCTACCAGCCTTACGGAAGCGGGATATGTAGGAGAGGATATAGAAAACATTCTTTTGAAACTAGTTCAGGCTGCTGATTACGATATAGAATTAGCAGAGAGAGGCATAGTTTATATAGACGAAATAGACAAGATTAGTAGGAAGGGTGAAAACGTTTCTATTACTAGAGACGTATCCGGAGAAGGCGTGCAACAGGCTCTTTTAAAGACTTTAGAAGGAGCTGTTGTAAACGTGCCACCACAAGGCGGAAGGAAGCATCCACAACAAGAGTTTATTCAAGTTGATACTACAAATATATTGTTTATTTTGGGCGGAGCATTTGATGGACTAGATAAGATTATCGCCAAAAGAACCACTGGCGGTGGTATGGGATTTGGTGCGGAATTAAAATCAAAGAGCGAGCACACCCTAGGAAAATTATTTTCTAAGGTAGAGACAGAAGACTTAATTAAGTTTGGTATGATACCTGAATTTATCGGTAGGATGCCAGTTATAGCAAGTTTGAATGAACTCAGTGAAGAAGATTTGGTTCATATTTTGAAGACTCCAAAAAACGCTTTGACAAAACAGTACAAAAAACTATTTGAGATAGATGATGTTGAACTCGATTTTGACGAAGCATCTCTCTTGGCAATAGCTAGGCAAGCTGTCCAAAAAAATACTGGAGCGAGGGGTCTTAGAACCATAATGGAAAACGTGATGCTAGATGTTATGTATGAGATTCCAGATATGGAAGATATCGAAAAATGTATAGTAACGGAAGATAGTATTCTTAAGAGTATGAAACCGACTATGCAGAAAAGACCTGCGGGGCAGGCAAAAAAGGTTACTAAAGGTGCGGAAGAAAACGCATCGTAGTGAGTTTATAAGAAATTGTAATTAGATTGTTTGATAAAGCGTGAAATTAAGAAAGAGAGCACGATGTCAGAAGAGAATATTTATTATCATGAAATGCCTATGATTCCCATTAGGGGACTGGTGGTATATCCTGGTATGCTAACGCATTTTGATGTGCAAAGAGAAAAATCTATTAAAGCACTCGAAGAAGCAATGGAAAATGATCAAATAGTAGTTTTATCTACTCAAGTAGACGAGGATATCGACCTTCCTATGGAGGGCGATTTTCACGAAATATCTTGTATATGTAAAGTAAAACAATTATTAAAAGTTTCGGGAGAAAGAATAAGGGTTCTACTTGAGGGATTAGATAGAGCTAGGATAATTGGAGTGGATCAGGATTCTCCATATTTTGTGGTGCGAGTAGTAACGGAAAAAAGCATAATAAAAACAAGTTCTAAAGTTAAAATAGAGGCACTTAGAAGAGCTGTTTTAAAAGCTTATGAAGAATATACTTCACATATTAATTCTAGTAATATAGAGTCAGAAGAATACACTACTGTTATTTCTATAGAAGATCATTCATCATTTGCAGATGCTATTGCTTCTAGGCTCAATGTTACAACTGAGGTAAAACAGGAGATACTTGAAACTTTTGATGTTGTAAAAAGGCTCAATAAATTACTTAAGATAATTGAAGATGAAATAAAGATAATCAAGGAACTTAAGGAGATTAATAGAAAATTTGAAGAACAGATTAATCAAAATCAAAAAGAATACCTTTTAAAAGAGAGGCTTAGAATAATAAAAAATGAATTGGGTGAAGGAGAGAATGAGGAAAAAGAAGTTGAGGAATTTAGAAAAAAATTAGCTGAACTAAACCTCGACGAAAAAATTACTAAAAAAATCAATGATGAAATTGATAGGTTTAGTAGAACTAATTCTTCTTCGCCTGAGAGCTATGGGTCGAGGACTTATTTGCAAACGTTTTTTGACTTGCCTTGGAACAAGTATTCTGAGGATACTGAAGAAATTTCAGAAACTAGGAGAATCTTAGAAGAGGATCACTACGGTCTAAACGATGTAAAAAATAGAATAATCGAACATCTCGCTATAAGAAAGATGACCGATGATTACAAAGGTTCTATTATTTGTCTAGTAGGACCTCCAGGAGTTGGTAAGACTTCTATCGCAAAGTCTATCGCTCGTTCTATGAATAGAGAATTTACGAGGATGTCGCTTGGTGGAGTTAGAGACGAAGCTGAAATAAGAGGACACAGGAGGACTTAC
>PDWI01007830.1_pt1 | contig 12779 bp, 8 predicted proteins | sample 1430891 | NCBI WGS metagenome assembly PDWI01 (sample SAMN01162508, study PRJNA174530) | Oral metagenome, whole genome shotgun sequencing project. | biome: Marine environment; feature: Marine mammal; material: Swab sample of the gingival sulcus; isolation source: swab sample of gingival sulcus... | reverse complement strand
GAAGTTGCTCTTTCCAGATCATTTTGCGCTCCGGTAGTTATTTCTCCCAAGAAAATTTCTTCAGCCAATCTTCCGCCCAAGAGAACTGAAATTTGAGACTCCAAACTTTTTTTGGAATAGGTATATTTGTCGTTTAAAGGCAGCTGTTGTGTAACTCCTAAAGCTCCTCCTCTAGGAATAATAGAAACTTTATGCAAAGGATCCGCTTCTTCTTCCAACGCGGCCAACAAAGCATGACCTGCTTCGTGATAAGCCGTTATTCTTTTTTCTTTTTCAGAAATAATTAAACTTCTGCGTTCAGCTCCCATTAAGACTTTATCTTTGGCATATTCGAAATCTGTCATTTCAACTTCTTTTTTTCCTTGTCTAGATGCCCATAAAGCAGCTTCATTGACTAAATTGGCAATATCCGCCCCAGTAAACCCAGGAGTTGATCTGGCAACTACATCAAGTTTTACGTCATCTTTTACGGGGATATTTACAGTATGAACTTTTAAAATTTCCTCTCTGCCTTTTACATCAGGAGGAGTTACATATATTCTTCTGTCAAATCTTCCGGGTCTTAAAAGAGCTTTATCCAAAATATCAGGTCTGTTGGTTGCGGCAATTATAATAACTCCTTCATTGGGACCAAATCCGTCCATTTCAACCAATAACTGATTTAATGTCTGTTCTCTTTCATCATGACCTCCGCCAAGTCCAGAACCTCTTTGTCTGCCTACGGCATCTATTTCATCTATGAAAACTAAACAAGGGGAATGCTTTTTGCCTTCCTCAAACAAATCCCTTACTCTAGATGCCCCTACTCCTACAAACATTTCTACAAAGTCTGAACCTGAAATGGAAAAAAACGGTACATTGGCTTCTCCTGCCACTGCTTTTGCCAAAAGAGTTTTTCCTGTCCCTGGAGAGCCAACCAAAAGTACTCCTTTAGGGATTTTTCCTCCCAATTTTCTAAATTTTTGGGGAGAGCTTAAAAATTCTATAATTTCTTGTAGTTCTTCTTTTGCTTCTTCTACACCGGCTACATCTTTAAATGTATGTTTGTTTTTTTCGCCAGAAAACATTTTTGCTTTACTCTTGCCGAAATTAAAAGCCTTTCCTCCTGTTTGTTGTTTCATAAAACTAAAAAGGAAGAAAAGAATAATAAGAAAAGGTGCCCATGAAAGTAGAATTGTAATCCAATCATTCTTATTGATTTTTTCTATCTTGACATTGATATTATTTGCTGTAAGTGTAGTATATAATTGAGGGTAGTTGATTGGTATAGTAGATTCATACTTCATTAAAGGACCGTTTGTTTCAGATCTCATCTTTCCCGTTACTGTGTTAGCACTTATTTGAGCGTCTTCAATTTTGCCGGCTTCAGCATATTTTAGAAATTCAGTAAAATTTATTTTTTTTGTATTGACCATGGAAGCTTGTGAAAGCATATTATAAAGGACAAATATTATTAATGCGGATGCAATCCAAAAGAAAATACCTTTAGGATTTTTTTTTGTGTTTTTTATTTTATTCTCCATACTTCTAACCTCTCTAATCGGAAAATTATAACATAAATAAAGGAAAAATTAATAATACTTTATTTTACTATATTAATTAACTTAGGATTTTATATAAAAAATCCTTATTTGGCAAGTGCGTGTCTTTTTTTAGCATTAATTAAAACCTTTTTTCTACTTTGGTGATTCACTGATTTTTATAAGAACTACCCAACACTATCTTTATAGCTAATTAATATTACCTCTCTGCCTTGAAATATTATTTTCTTAACTGCCAAGTCCAATACATGAATTATACTTTTGGTATGTTTGCTGATATAATCATTTTAGCTCCTTATCGTTTTATATAGGTCATTCTCAACAATTCCCATTATAACACTTAAGGTGTTCTTTACTATAATAAAATAAAATACGACCAAAAATACTTTATATCAACACTTTACAGATATCTAAAATAAAAAGTGGGCTAATGGAAGATACATTAAATTGACAGGAAACTATCATAATGTTAAAATTTGTAAACTATCAATTGGAGGTCTGGAAATATGAAAAAAAAAATACATCCAAAATATGAAACATGTAAAGTAAGTTGTGCTTGTGGTAATACATTTGATACAAGAGCAACAGTATCTAGTATTAATGTTGAAATATGTTCGGAATGTCATCCTTTCTTTACAGGGAATCAAAGATATGTTGATACTGAAGGAAGAATAGATAAGTTTAAGAAAAAATATGGATACAAAGAGCAAGAATAAGCTCTTCAATTATCTGGAAAGCGTTCATAAGAAATACGAAGATATAAGTGATCTTTTAAGTAAACCTGAAACTTTAAACGATAACAGAAGGTTTAGAGAGCTTTCTAAAGAGTTATCAAGAATAAAGCCCCTTGAAGAGAATTTTTTAAAATTAGAACAATATTATCAAGAGTTAAAAGAAGCAGAGGAAATTTTTATAGAGAGTAAAGAAGAAGAATTAAAAACTCTTGCCAAAAATGAGATAGAAGAATTAAAAGCAGAAATACATTCTTTACAAGAAGAAATAAAATTACTCATGGTTTCAGATATTGAGGAAGATAATAGAAATTGTTTCTTAGAGATTAGAGCCGGTGCTGGAGGAAATGAGGCATCTTTATTTGCTCAAGACTTATTAAGAATGTATTCCAGAATAGCGGAGCGTAATTCTTGGAAAGCTGAAATAAGTTCTACTAATGAATCCCAAATAGGAGGCATTAAAGAGATTGTCGTTTATATAAAAGGTAAAGGTGCTTATAAAAATTTTCGACATGAATCAGGTGTACATAGAGTTCAAAGAGTTCCTATAACAGAATCAAGTGGCAGAATACACACTTCAACAGTAACCGTTGCTGTCTTGCCGGAAGTAGAGGACGTAGATCTAGAAATTAATGCAAAAGATATTAGAATAGATACCTACAGAGCATCGGGTGCTGGTGGTCAACATGTTAATAAAACAGAATCTGCTATAAGAATTACTCATCTTCCTACAAATCTTGTGGTAACCTGTCAAGATGAGAAATCACAACATAAGAATAAAGATAAGGCTTTAAAAATACTGAAATCAAGACTTTATGAATTTGAAAAAATGAAGCAAGATGAAAATATTGCAGGAGCAAGAAAGAGTCAAGTAGGCTCAGGCGATAGATCAGAAAAAATAAGGACTTATAATTTTCCTCAAAGCAGAGTAACAGACCATAGAATAAGCGGGAAAAACTTTAATATAGAACAAATATTAGACGGGAATATAGAAGAAATGGTAAGAACACTTTTAGAGTTAGAAGCAAAAGAAAAATTAGAGAAAAAATTTAAAGAAATAATAAATGAATGATTCTTCGGCAAATTTATCAAAAGAATCTTAAAAAATATCCTCAAAATCAAATAGAAATAAAAGAGATAATCAAAGAAGTATTTGACTTAAATGAATTACAATTCTGGACAAGAAATACACAATCTATAAAATCTGACTCTTCAAAATATAGAAAACTCCTAAGAATGATACAAAAAGTTAAAATCGGAGTTCCTCTTGATTATATACTAGGATATAAGTATTTTAACGGAGAAAAATTTCTAATAAACAAAAATGTTTTAATACCAAGAGAAGATACCGAAATTTTATTAAATAAAGTAATTGATATACTCAAAACAAATATTTCTTTTAAGGTGTTAGAAATAGGTACTGGCAGTGGTATATTGCCAATATCGATACTTAAATCTGTTAAATTAACTAATCCTATAGAAGCTTGTGATATCTCAAAAAAAGCATTGTATTTAGCAAAAAAAAACAGAAAAAAGCATAAAATATCCAAAGAAAAACTTATTTTTAAACAATGCGATTTATTTCCTAAAAAAAATAAAGATGTTTATGATTTAATTTTTTCCAATCCACCCTATATAAGTGAAGATGATTACTGGTCTTTAGACAATAAAATCATTAATTATGAACCTCGTCAAGCACTTTGTGGGGGGAAAAGAGGAGATGAGATAATCAAAAGAATTATAAAAGAGTCATTTCATAAATTAAGAATAGGCGGTCATTTGTTGATTGAAATAGCTTACAATCAACAATATTTGATTAATGAATTAAAAAAAATAGGATTTACTCATACTAAGTGTCATCTAGATAATAACTCAATACCAAGAGTCATTTCGGGGATTAAAAAATAATTAAATAGTAGAAATGTTTATATAGAAAAAAAAGGAGAAGATAAAAAATATCTTCTCCTTAATAAGAAATTATTTAATAATTTATTCTTCAGCTCCGCCCATCTCTGCAATCTGCTTTTTAAGAGCTTCAGCTTTTGCTATCTTTCTATATAATCTTTTTGCCTTTGTAGCTTCCTCTTCAGCTTTTGCCATATAATCCGCTTGTTTCAAAGGTTCCGCTATAGCCATTTGTCTGTAAGCTAAATTTTTATACATATAAATAGCTGGGTCTTCAGGATTAAATTCAGCTGCTTTATTTAAATAATTCATTGCCTGCTCGTTTACTGCCATTCTTTCTTTACCGCTCATCATTTCAGGACTACTTTTAAAAGCTTTATACCATGCACAAACACCCATGGAATAATAAGATTGAGCTACTTTCTTTTGTTTTTCCTTATCCAATGCCTTGATATTTTCACTAATATTATCTAATTCTTTCTTAATATTTTCTTCTTTTTGAGCTAAATCTGTTTTTAATTCATCAATATTCCCTATTTCTTTAATTTCTTTTTCCTTTTCTGCTATCATTAACTTTTTATCTTCTTTCTTAAGAGCTTTACTCTTTTTAAGATTTTTGTCAATAAAATCTCTCTTTTTCTGTATTTGCTCAACTTTATCAGCGACCTCATCTTTCTCTTTTATTTTATCTAAAATATCGGGTTTGGCAATGGCTAAAGCACGATATTCATAATTCTTAATCGCACCATCCCAATCATTTTTATCTTGTAAATATTTCGCATAGTAAAGATAACCATCAGATTCTTTAATATTGAGATTTATTCTTTTTTTATAAACTTCTTCAGCTATATCGTATTTCCCGTGCCCTATATAAAAATTAGCTAAAATATAATAAGTATTAGGATTAGATTTTGCCTTCTTCATTAATTCAAGATAAGCTTTTTCGGCTTTCTTAAAATACTTTTCCGCTTCTGCCTCAGCATTTTCTTCGCCACTTGCTTTCGCTGACATTGACAACTTATTGTAAAGTTCCCCCAAAGCCATTACAACTTTTTGATTATCCGGTTGTTGCTCTCTTGTTTTCAACAAATACTCTTCAGCTAATTTTCCATTTTCTTGGTTTGATTTATCTATCTTCCCCGGTTTGAAGAGAGATGCATAGCTTGTACCTAGATAAAAATTAACAAATTCAAGATTAGGATTTAACTCTAAAGCTTCTTTGTAACTTTTAATAGCTTTTCTAAATTTTTCTTCTTGGTAATGCTTGTTTCCTTCCTTTAAAGCTGCATTAGCTTTAAGGTTGTCAATTTTTAATTTTTCACAAGCATTAAAGCTTAAAACAACCAATGCTATAATCAAGAAAAAAGTCAATCTTTTATAGTCTTTCATTACGCCTCCTAAATATTTCAAAAAATATTTTATAGTTTAAACTACATTAAATGTCAAGTAAAAAGTTATGAAACTTTATAAAACCACATCAAAAACATCCATAAATCATGGACATAAGGCAATTGTTTATTATTAAGTAAAATTTTAGTACTTGACTTATCACTTACCAAGCTAAAAAGAGAATGAAGCTCCTTTGAATCTTCAGGATAAAAACTTGCATATACTTTTTTATAACTTCCAACTCCTTCTTCATAAAAATTCTTGTTTGTCTTAGCTATTGCGTATGCTTTCTGAAACTCTTTTGAGCTATCCTGTCTAAAAACCACAGTAATCTTAAACATATTATTACCAGATTTATAGTTTAATATATTTTCTAGTTTTTCCTTTTGCATTGCCTCTTTTACTTTCATGATTTTATTATATATTAATATCTTCTATATTTCAATTAAATGCAACTACATATCGGTAGAAGAAATATGATAGTTCCCTCTGCGATTTGTAGTGATATTTATAAAAATATTAACCTTTAGATAGGTATTTTTTTTCAAACTCATCAGCAGTTAAAGGCTTTTCTATATAATCTCCTTGCATTATTTTGCAACCTAATTCATTAGCAATTTTATATTGCTCAAAATTCTCTATTGTGTTTGCCGCTGTTCTTAATCCCATTCCTTGAGCCATCATAACTATACCTTTTAAGGTTTTATATTTATTTGAATCTTTTTCACATCCATGAATAATATCTGGACCTATTCTTAGGCAGTCAACAAAGAGTTGCATGATTTGCCTTATAGATATTGTCCCTGAACCAAAATCAAGAATAGAAATATTTACACCAAGCTTACTTATATCAGCAAGAAGTTTTTTTAGATATTCAGGAGAATGCATCATGCTATGCTCATTTAAAGAAATTCTAAGCCAATGAGGTTTGATACGATAAAAATCTACCATATAAGCTACGTTTCCAAAAAAAATCTTATGATAAATACAACTTTGTGATACATCAATATTCATACAAAGATTTTGTCCATATTTTTCATTCCATTTTTGTATCTGTGCCAAACTATTAAGAAATATCCATTTTGTTGAGTATTGAATAACCCCCAACTCCTCAGCAACAGGTAAAAATTCAGATCTGTGTATTACTCCCTCCTCTTTGTGATTCCATTGAACAATAGAGTCCATACCTATTATTTTTTTACTTTTTGCTTCAAATTGAGGCTGGAATTTTAATGAAAGATCTTTCTCATAATCAATAGATTTTAAAAGTTTTTTAATCTTTTGTCTTCTTGCTATCTGCCGTCCGAGTTCATCTGTTACAAGTAAGTGGGTACCTAAATTATTTCGTTTGGCATGATACATCGCAAAATCAGCGAGGGAAAGTAAATCTGACACACTATCTCCGTCATCAGGGAACCTTGCAATACCGATACTTGCACTTATTGCATATTCAAAGTTATCGTAAGAGATGTGTTCTTTAATTATATTATTTATTTTATTGCCTATTTCATTGATTTTATCCGTTTGAGTTCCCAAATAAACAGCTAGAAACTCATCACCACCAAGTCTTGCAAAGATAAGTTTTTCATTCTTTAATTTATCAAACCTGTGTCCAACTTCTTTCAAGACAACATCTCCTACATGATGCCCTTGTAAATCATTTATATTTTTAAATTTATTGAGGTCAATCATAAATACTGTAAAAGGTAAATCTTGCTCAACCTTTTTTTCAAGCATAGAAAAGACGTAACGTCTTGTATAACAGCCTGTAAGTGAATCTTTCTCTCTCCTTTCTGTCTTTTTTTTGATATGCTTAGTAAAAGTCAAAATATCCCCTTATTAATTATTAATATCTATTTAAAACCAAGATGTCTTAAGCAAGAATTATTTATACCTTATCGTTTTATAACGAATAAAATAAATTGTCAAGTTTCTTTGTATCCCCTTTAACAAGACTGTTATCAAATGAACTCTATCTTAATGATTTTACTAATATAAAAATAGTTAAGATAAAAAAGACAAGTTTATTTAATCAAACTGTCTTTTAAGGCTTTTATTCTGTCTCTTAAAAGAATGGCGTATTCAAAATCCAATCTTTCAGAAGCATTATTCATTTCTTTGCTAAGAGATTTTATCATGTTGGGAATATCATTTTTTGGTATATGTTTAACATCTTTCACTTCGATTTTTTTGTCCTCGATTTTCTTAACCAAGGCTTTGGGAACGATATTGTGTTTCTTATTGTATAAAAGCTGAATTTCTCTTCTTCTCTCTGTCTCTTCAACCGCTTTTTTTATTGAATCTGTCATCTTGTCGGCATAGAGAATTACTTTAGAGTTAATATTTCTTGCCGCTCTTCCTATTATCTGAATTAAACTTCTTGCGTCTCTTAGAAATCCCTCTTTATCGGCATCCATTATTGCAATAAATGCCACTTCCGGTATATCCAATCCCTCTCTTAAAAGATTAATCCCCACTAAAACATCGAACTCTCCCAATCTTAATTGACGAATAATTTCACTTCTTTCCAAAGTTTCTATTTCCGAATGAAGATACCTCGTTTTTACTCCTTTTTTTGATAAAAAATCGCTTAATTCTTCTGCCAATCTTTTAGTTAATGTTGTTACAAGCACCCTGTTGCCTTTCTTTATAACTTTTTTGATTTCATTAAGAGAATCACTGACCTGATTTATTACCGGTCTTATCTCCACAACAGGGTCAAGCACTCCCGTAGGTCTGATAATCTGTTCAACCTTTTGATAAGAATTTTTTAATTCATAATCTCCCGGAGTTGCCGACACATAAAGTACCTTGGCTTTATTCATAAATTTCTCAAACTCTTCAAACATAAGAGGTCTGTTGTCAAATGCACTCGGCAAACGAAATCCGTAATCTATAAGATTTTTCTTTCTTGCTCTGTCTCCTCTGTACATTCCCCTTACTTGAGGCAAAGTCTGATGACTCTCATCGATAATCATCAAAAAATCATCGGGAAAATAATCAAGCAGGCAATAAGGTGCTTCCCCTGCTTTTCTTCCGTCAAAATGGCGTGAATAATTTTCTATCCCTTTGCAATACCCCGTCTCTTTCAAAATATCCATATCGTATAAAGTTCTTTGTTTTAATCTGTGTGCTTCCAACATAGGCAGCTCTTCAACTCTTTTATCCATTTCTTCAAGTATGGATTTTATTGCTCTTTCAATCTCATTTTCTGTTACCATAAAGTGTTTGGCGGGATAAAGATAATAATAATCAACCTCGTCAACAGGCTTCATACTTGTTTTGTCTAAAATTAAAATTCTTTCAATCTCATCTCCCCAAAATTCCAGTCTCACCATATTGGATATATAAGCGGGGATAAAATCAATAATTTCACCTTTTATGCGAAAACGCCCGGGACGAAGCTCCGTGTCATTTCTTTCATATTGCATGCTTACTAATTGTGCCAAAAGTTTATCTCTTTGCACAGTATTGCCCTTTTTAAATTCATAAGCCATGTTTCTGTAATTATTAGGGTTTCCCGCACTATATATGGCAGACACCGAAGCAACCACTAGAACATCTTTTCTTGAAAGTATTGACGCTGTTGCCGAAAGCCTCATCTGCTCTATTTGTTCATTGATTTGAGAATCCTTTTCTATATAAATATCTCTTTGGGGAATATAAGATTCCGGTTGATAATAATCGTAAAAAGAAACATAGTATTCAACTCTATTTTTTGGAAAAAGTTCTTTAAACTCTCTGTAAAGTTGTGCCGCCAAAGTTTTATTGTGTGCCATTACCAAAACAGGCTTATTTAGTTTTGCCGCAATATTAGCCACCGTAAAAGTCTTACCCGAACCGGTAACACCCATTAAGGTCTGTTTATCTTTTTGCTTAAAACCCTTTAAGATTTTTTCTATAGCCTGAGGTTGTGAACCTGAGGGCTTATATTCCGAAATTAGTTCAAATTCTTTCTTTTCAATCATTTTTGAATTACCTCGGGAATAAATTTTTTGCTTCTTAGTTTTCTGTTGTAAGTTATTGCAAATCTGTGTGCTTCGTCTCTTATTCTTTGAATAAGTTGCAAACCATTATCTTTTTTTTCTAAAACTACAGGAGCAAGAGAATTTTCCAAATAAATTTCTTCATTCCTTTTGGCTATTGAAATCATAGGGATTTTTAATCCCAAAGATTTTCTTAACACTTTAAGACCTGCATTTAATTGCCCCAATCCTCCGTCTAAGATTATCAAATCAGGAAATATTCCGTCTTCTTCCAACAATCTTTGATAACGCCTTTGCACAACTTCCTCCATTGAGGCAAAATCATCAATGCCTTGCACTTCTTTTATTTTAAACCTTCTATATCCTTTCTTATAGGGCAATCCGTTATTAAAGGAAACCATAGAGGCAACTGTTTCATTCCCCTGTAAATGAGAAATATCAAAACATTCGATTTTATAAGGGTTCTTTTGCAAAGATAAAGATTTCCTTAAACTTTTTAGTGCAATAATATGTTTAAAATATCTGTCTTCTATATTTCCTGCTATGAGTTCCAAAAACTTTTTTTTATCCCCTTTTAAAGGGACTGTAAACTTGATTTTAAATTTCACCTTATCTTGCAATAAGGAAATTACATCTTTACAGGGCATTTGAGGCAGAATAATTTCAGAGGGCAAATGTCTTTCCGAATAAAAATGCAATAAAAATTGTGAAAAGAAATCTTCACAATATCCAAAAGAAAACTCCTCTTTATCGCATAAAACACCCCTTTTAACCGAAAAGACCATTAAATAAACCATATCTTCATTAATAATGTAATTGATTATATCTTCATTTCTTTGAGTGCGGCGTTCAACAAGTTGTTCTATTTTTAGATACTTTAATCCCTCTATCCTCTTTCTCATCTCTATTGCTTTTTCAAATTCCTCTTGTTGTGCCAGTTCTTTCATTTTTTTTGTCATATTTGCAACAAGATCCTTACTCTTACCTCTCAATGCGGTTCTCGCACTTTCTACATCTTCCAAATATTGACCATGAGAAATCAGGTTTTCGCAAGGTGCGGAGCAATTACCCATTTGATAACGCAAACATCTTTTTTTTTTCAACTTTTTACAGGTTCTTAATTTAAATATTTTATTAATATACCTTTGCAAATAGACTCTGCTTTCAGAAGAAGTAAAGGGGCCGTAAAGCTCTTTTTGGGGATCTCTGCCTCTAATACTGACAATTCTGGGAAATTTTTCTTTTGTGATTTCTATATATCCGTAACTGCTGCCGTCTTTTAAATTTATATTATATTTAGGACTATATTTTTTTATAAGATTACTTTCCAAAAGCAAAGCTTCTTTCTCGCTTCCGCAAATAATGTAATCAAATGAAGAAATTTTCCCTCTTAAAGCCTTGCTCCTCTCATCTAAATTATCTCTGTGTTGAAAATATGAACTTACCCTTTTTCTTAGATTAACAGCTTTTCCTATATAAATAATTTCCCCGCTAATATTCATAAATCTGTAGCACCCCGGTAATTCGGGTAATTCTCTCAAATAATTTTTATCAAATTCGCTGTTAAGAAAAATCATTTACAATAAGTTTTTAAGAAACTGACCGGTAAAACTTTCTTTTACCTTTACAATTTCTTCAGGAGTACCTTTGGCAACCAAGTTACCTCCTTTATCGCCCCCTTCAGGGCCCAAATCTATCACATAATCCGCACTTTTAATAATATCGAGATTATGCTCTATAAGCAAAACGGAACTGCCGTTGTCAATCAATGAATTTAGAACGGCTATTAACTTTTTGACATCGTGAAAATGCAAGCCCGTTGTAGGTTCATCCAACAAATAAAGAGTTTTGTTTCCGCCTTTTTTTGACAATTCTTTGGTAAGTTTAATTCTCTGTGCTTCACCTCCCGATAAAGTAAGCGAACTTTGCCCCAATTTAATATAATCCAAGCCCACTCTGCTCAAAGTCAGCAACTTATTTTTTACATAAGGTATATTTTCAAAAACTTTCAATGCTTCCAAAACACTCAAATTTAAAACATCGGCTATGGTATATCCTTTATATTTTACTTCAAGAGTTTCCTTATTATATCTCTTCCCTCTGCATTGATCACATTCAACAAAAACATCAGACAAAAAATTCATCTCGATTTTTATTAAGCCGTCTCCCTTGCAAGCTTCGCAACGACCTCCTTTAACATTAAAGGAAAATCTGCCCGGTTTATATCCTCTCATTTTTGCCTCTTGGGAAGAAGCAAATAATTTTCTTATTTCGTCAAAAACTTTGGTATAAGTCGCAGGGTTGCTCCTCGGTGTCTTACCTATAGGGCTTTGATCAATTAACACAAGCTTGTCTACCAAACCTTCATACTGAATGGATTTGCATTTTAACAAAGATTTACTTTCTTTTTTAAAGTAATTATTTAAACCTTTATATAAGACTTCGTGCATTAAAGAAGATTTACCGCTGCCCGATACTCCTGTTATTACCGTTAAAACATTCAAAGGGATATTAACATTCAAAGATTTTAAATTATTGGCAAAAGCACCTTTGATTTTTAAATAATTACCGGTTTTTCTTCTATTCTTAGGCTTCTCTATCTCTTTTCTTTTACTTAAATAATCTCCCGTTAAAGATTGAGTATCGGCTTCAATTTGTTTTGGAGTGCCTATGGCAGTAATATTTCCTCCCTCTATTCCTGCACCGGGTCCCATATCCACGACATAATCTGCTGCTCTTATGGTATCTTCGTCATGTTCAACAACAATAAGGGTGTTACCCAAATTTCTTAAGTCTTTTAAGGTTTCTATTAATCTTGAATTATCTCTTTGATGTAATCCTATGGACGGCTCGTCCAAGATATATAAAACTCCCATTAAATTACTTCCTATTTGAGTTGCCAACCTTATCCTTTGTGCCTCTCCTCCCGAAAGAGTCGAAACAGGACGCGAAAGAGTTAAATATCCCAGCCCTACCTTATTTAAGAAACCAAGCCTTTCCCTAATCTCCTTTAAAACCTGCTCCGCTATTTTTTTTTCTTTCCCCTTTAAAACTAATTTATCAAAAAATTTTCCGCATTCTTCAATGGATAAATCACTAAGCTCTGAAATAGATAGATCTCCGACTGTAACGGACAAAACTTTGGGTTTCAATCTCTTTCCTTTGCAATCACCGCAAGGAGAAACTCTCATGAATTTTTCCAACTCTTTCCTTCTGTAATCAGATTC
>PDWI01007828.1_pt1 | contig 12781 bp, 6 predicted proteins | sample 1430891 | NCBI WGS metagenome assembly PDWI01 (sample SAMN01162508, study PRJNA174530) | Oral metagenome, whole genome shotgun sequencing project. | biome: Marine environment; feature: Marine mammal; material: Swab sample of the gingival sulcus; isolation source: swab sample of gingival sulcus... | reverse complement strand
TACTCAAAATAATGAATATTAACAAAGTACAAAGATATATAATTTCTGCATTAAAAAAAGAAAGAAAAAGCCAAAAACTCAGCACGTAAAATCAATCATTAACAAAAAAGGCTGTCCCTGTGGAACAGCCTCTCATTTAAACTACCAAAAAAACAAAATTTAAACAAATTCTTCTCCTTTTTCTATTTTTATGTCTGTAACGATTTGTCTTATTTTTTGCTCGTCTTTTAGCGACGAAATAAGCAACAAACCGTCCGATTCGGCAACAATAGCATTTTACAGACCGTGAACTACTACGAGTTTCTCTGCCGGAACATTAATTATTGAATTTTCTGTATTATACAATAAAACATTGTTGCCCATAACAACATTATTGTTGTCGATTTTTTCTGAATAATCATATAGCGAACTCCACGTTCCTAAATCTGACCAACCAAAATCTGCCGGTAGCACAAAAACATTTTTGGCTTTCTCCATAATGCCGTAGTCGATAGAAATAGTTTTAATTTTTCTGTAAATTTCTGCTATTTCATCTTTTTCTTTTTCTGTGTAATAAAAATTATTGTCGAACAATATATTTACTTCCGGCAAAAAATTCTGCATAGCTTCCAATATCGACTTTACAGTCCAAATAAAAATACCGGAGTTCCACAAAAATTCACCACTTTCCAAGAAAACTTTTGCCATTTCTAAGTCCGGTTTTTCCGTAAAAGTTTTCACTTTACTTATTACCGGTGTATTTTCTTTGCAGTCGCTGCAAGTTTGAATATAACCGTAACCTGTTTCGGGTCTGGTTGGTTTCAAACCTATTGTTAGTAGCGAATTGTGATTTTCGGCATATTCAAAAGCGTTATTCACTACTTTTTGAAATTCATCAACATAAATTACCAAATGGTCGGCTGGTGTTACCACCATATTTGCCATCGGATTTTTGTGTTTTATTTTGTGAGCTGCGTAAGCAATACACGGAGCTGTATTTCTGCGTGCCGGTTCGCCGAGTATATTCTCTAACGGTATGTCCGGCAACTGTTTATGTACTTCGTCTATATATTCGGCATTGGTTACTACCAAGAAATTTTCATTCGGACAAATGCCCTTAAATCTATTAAATGTTTCTTGTATTAAGGTTTTTCCTGTTCCTAAAACATCTATAAATTGTTTTGGTTTTTTTGAGCGACTAAGAGGCCAAAATCGACTTCCTACACCACCTGCCATTATTACGCAATAATTATTTTTGTTCATAATACTTCTTTTTTGCGATTGTTTTGAATTTTACAAATTTAATGCAATTTTTTAAAAATATGCTACTAAATTTACCGACCCTGTATTGATAATTTTTTGTTTTTTTGCATATCTACCTGAATATGAAAATGTTAATTGAAGCGTTTTACCTAATTGCCTTTTAACATTTATTAGCCAAGTTAAATTAAAGTCGGGTTTTAATCCTTCCAGCATCGAATACGCGATATTTGTTGAAGCATCGCCACGAAAATTATTATTTATAATGTTCAATTCTGCCGAAACTTGATTTTTCTGCCACGAACTCGAACCGGAAATTTTCAGCATGTTTGAAAATAACGTTTCGTCGCCCATTATATTGCGTCTGTCCGAATAACTGTAATCTATACCCAAATCGGTATTGTTTGTAGAAAACAATACACTTAAAATATTTGTTTTTTCAATAATGTTGTAATTTTTTATAGCAGAAGCAAAACTTTTAGCTTTTTTATCATTAAAAATAAACTGTTCGTTTAGCGATAATTCTTTTGTGAGTTTATATTTTCCGGTTATTTTATTTGTCTGAAATTCATTTTTTTCAAGTCCGCTAACCAACAAAAGAACAGACTTGTTCTTTTGCCATAAATAACTGATATTCAATTCTTTATTTACCCTAAAATTTAAAATATTATTTACAAAATATAAAAATTTAACGGCATTAGTATCTGCAAAATTAAATACATTAAACGAATACGATTTATGTTCGATATTAAACGAAAAATAATTTGTAAATTTCGATGCAATGTGATGAATTTTTGTATTTTCTTTGAATAAATTTTGAGGATTAACAGCTATTGTTTGACTTATATTTTTGCCGTAAACTTTTATGTATTCGTTTGATTGCAAGGGAACTCGTACAAAATTTGCTTGGTCGGAATAATTTGCAACTTCAAATTCGTCAATTTGTTTTAGTCCGTCGCCGTTGTAGTCTATCCACGTATAAACGCCTTTTGACGGTTCTACTTCGATGTAGATAAATTGTAATTTTTGCTCCAATCCGCCATATACCAACCCAACCGAATTAAACACAAAAGCTCTATTTAAAATACTGAAATTCAACCCAATACGAGCCGAAAGATTATTTTCGGGTTTGAGGTCTGCAAGCGTCGTATCTTTTATGAATAATTGTCTGTAATTCATTGTAGCATTGATATTTGCAATTTTTGTATTGAAATTTGAAGTTAAATTAAAATCGTTAGTTGAAGAAGTTTGTAGCAGGCGGTTGTTGGCTGTTAGATAATCCAATCGACGAATATAGTTTAATTTGAACGAATTTTTTGAGCTGTCGGAATTTTCAACATAAAAACCAAAAGCGTGAAACATATATGAATTTTGTTGCAAATCGTTTGTTGTTGTATTTTTCCACAAATTTGTTTCTTGATTGTAGTGAGTGCCGACAAAAAATTTTGAAATTCGTTGTTTTGCATCTACTTTGCTTCGCAAGAATTTTGTAGAATTTACATTTTCTTTTGAATATAATAAATCATTGTTAATCAACACTTTATGGTCTTTTGTAGAATGTGTGAAAAATAAATTTGAATTACCTCCAAAGTATTCGTTTTTATGAAATAAAGATTTAAAATCAGCAGAAAACAAACCGTTTTTGAACGAATTTTTATAACCTATCTGCCCGATATGTTCATCTGTGAAAAAAGTTTTGTTTATGTTCCAATTTCGTTCAAATTCCTGCGATTTGTAAACTTCTATCGGGTTAAAATTTTTACCTGTATATTCATAATTTATCCACGTTTTCGAGAACACAGCCGAACTGTCATTCCCTTTAAAAAAATTAGAAAAATTAAGTCTGAAAGCCTTACCTATATTATCGTTATCGTGTTTGTCGGAAAATAAATTTAAGTCGGTATTTGTGACGGCAATTTCAAAATCTAAAACCTTATTTTTTTGTATCGCAATACGCCCGCCAAAATCGTACATTTGTTTTTTCTTCGGAGCAACAATTACTGTGGTAGTTTCGTAATTACCTTGCGGAACGCCGTTTTCAGGTTTTACCCATTTGTAAATTCTGCCATTTACCTGATTGTTATCTATAACGTAATTGCCTGCATTATCGCCAATGTAAGCAAAACTAAGCCTATAATGTGCATTTTCGGGATTTGTGGAATGTTCATAATAACTGTAAATTTCATTGTCAATTACAGTATCTACTTTTCTGTACATAACCATATCAACATCAAAAGCTACCGAATCAACGTGTTGTATTTCAGCAAGTTGTACGCTGTCCCCAACTTCCGACAACAAAAGTTTCATATCGTCGGTCAAATCAGCGTCTATTGTTTGATTTTTTGCATCGCCTTCGGAATACATATTGAAAAAAAAGTCGTTTTTACCTACCGAAAATTCATTATTTGAAAAAAAAGTAAACCTCGAATAATTGCGTTCCGAATATTCAAATTCTGCAATAATACGCGAATCTTTTGTTATCGGACAATTCGGCGTAAAAGTAATTTCAGCAGAGTTGTAATCAATTGAGTAATCGGCAGTTTCGCCTCTTGACATAAGTTTGTTGTCGATATAAATTCGTTCCGAACCTGAAATGATAATTATAAACGTTTCGCCGTTTGCTCCTTGCAATTTGTAAGGTCCTTGATTTCCCTCAACAGCCTTTATTTTTTGTCTGTAATACTTGCCTTTCGAGATTGTAACTCCGCTATTTGAGCTTTTTATTGTTGCTTTTTTAGTTATTTTTTGCTCTTTTGTGCTAAATTTTAAACCTTTTGTTTGTTTTGAATAATTTAGAAAATAACTTTTTGGTTTTTGAATAATAAAATCGCCGGCTGTGAGCTGTGATTTTTTGCCGGAAACTCTAATAAAAATTTTGTTTATGTCTTGAATTTGAGCTGTGTTTCCGTCGGGCTGAATAGGCATTGTTTCGTCAGAAATTGCTGCTTCCAAATACAAATCATTTGACAATTTGCCAACTAATTGTAGGTTCAATTTTGAATTTACAACCGGTTCTTGATTGCTCCCCACCGAAATTCCTCGTTCTATGGTTCCTTTTTTGGTCAAGCCGTCGCTGTTTAGAATTTCGTCAATTTTGTTGGTTGGTTCGTAGCGGTCTTCGCGGTCTTCCGAAAAAAACGGTGCTATCAAAGATGTATCTTTCGAGAAATAAGTTTTGTGAAAATTGTAATTTAAAAACCTGTATTTTATTTTCAGATTTCCTTTTATGCTGTCCTTAAAAATTATTTCAGATTTTGAATAATCTATTATATATAATGTGTCGGAGACTTTGCTGTCGTCGGAAAATAACTCTACCGAATTGAACACCAATAAAAAGCTGTCAATTTTTATAGTGTCCTTAAAATATATCTTCTTGATTTTTAGATTATTAGCATTTTGCCCAAAAAAAATTAAGGGATAAAAACATATTAGTATTAAAATAATTCGTTTCAATTTTTTGTTTTAGGCTATGCAATAATAATACTCTGCAAAATAACAACGAAATTATTTTAGTTCTTGTTTTTTATTTAACAAAAAAATTTAAAGAATAAACAGATTTATTGTTCAACAAATCGTAGGCTTCAAAAACAATATTATTTTCCCCCTCTTTGAATCCTTTTATGAAATTAGTATAAGTTTTTTTCTTTCCGTCGTTCAGCGTATAGAATATTTTTGAAACACCGGTTAAATTATCTTGTGCTGTTATAAACAAAGTAACATCGGCGGGATATGTGTCTTGCGAAAGTGGTTTTACACTAAAAATATGGTTTAACTCCGGTCCTGTATTATCAACAAAAACATAAAATGACTTTTCATTTCTATTATTTACATTATCGTAGCCGAAATATTCTATTTTATGAGTTCCTGTTGGTAGGTTTTCTAACTCAAACGGTTTTGAGTACTTAGTTTCTTCTAATTTGCTGTCAATACTATAAGCCAGATATTTCAAACCGGATTCTAAATCTTTTCCGGTAAGTTTTATTTTAGTTCTGTTGCTAATATAAATTTTATCATTTCTTTTGTATGTATCGCCTGTATAAGAGTGATTTATAATAGGTCCTGACAAATCTACATATATTTTATCAACGTGCATTTCGTATTCAAAATATTTATTTGATTTTTTGTTCGTTGTAGAATTACCCAAGCTGTCGTTGGCATAAAAACGAACTATGTGCCACCCCGGATTTTCGGGCATATAAAAAGGGTCGTTATATTTTTTGAAATCAAATCCGTCTATCGAATAAAAAATATCTTTCACGCCGGATTTATTATCTATTGAAGTTATTTTCAGTTTTGTTCTACCCGAAAAATATATTTTGTCGTCTACTATAAATTTATCGCCAAGTATGTCAGATACGGTTATCGGCGGTGTGTTATCCACATAAAATTCGTATATATGCTCTTGCTCTATATTTCCGGCTTTATCTACCGAATAATATTTTAATACGTGTTCGCCATTTTCAAGATTTTTCAAAGGAATAGGCTTATTTTCATAAAATCTTTTTTTCGACAGGTTATCTATTTGGTAATAAATAACACTTTCTTGTTTTGAATTATCATTTGAACTCAAAAATATTTCGGTTCTATCCGAAAAAATATTTTTTCTATCTATTGTTGGACCTTTTACTTTATGAAAAGATTGAGGCGAAGTAAAATCTACATTAAATTTTATTTCTTTTACTTTTTCTACATTTCCTACGTTATCAACCGCAAAATATTTCAAAATTATATCACCTTCTTTTTTTATTTCTATTATTCCCGAATAGATTTTATAGGGTTCGCCATTTAGCGAATAATAAATATTTTGCACTTTGCTTGTTTGGTCTTTACTTTTTAGCTCCACAGCTATATCAAGCCCGTATACGTATGTAGCATAAGGCTTTTGGGTTTTTGCATTAACAAATTTATGCGAAGTTACCGGTGCTACTCCGTCGGCATAAATCTCCCAACGAACTTCCTGTTTTGGATTTATGGCTTTTTTCGTGTTTTTATCCACAGCCCAGCGTGTACGCATATAATTGACGCCTTCGGTATCAAAATAAAAAGGTTCGGCATAATCTGCACTAACTTCACTTTCTAATTTTTCCATATCAGAGCCATCGGGCGAACTCGACAAATATATATATACCGGTAAATCCTTATTCCAATACAGTTTGTTGTCTTTATCTCTGTATTTTTTTTTCTCAAAACTTGGAACTTCTTGCGAAAACCCAATTCCTGTGAAAAAAAATATCAATATTATTATTAAATTTTTCTTCATATATTTTCGTTTTGTAAATTACTAAAAATAAGCGTATTATAAATTTTAGTTTTTAGTTTTTTTAACCGCAAAGCTATACAATAAGCAAAGTCAAATTAAACACAAAATTTGTCTTTTGGCGTAACTTCCGTCTCTACAATAATACAATTGTATGTCTGCCCTACTCTCTTGTCTATGGTTTTAATTTTATTCCCAATAAAATTATATCGTCTATTTGATTGTAATTTCCTTTCCAATTGTCTATTTCTTCAATCATAACTCGTCTTTGTTCTTTGCCGGATTTCTGCGGATTTTCTTTCAAAATATCTAATAATTTTTTTCTTGTAAACCGTTTTTTCTCATCGTTGAATTGGTCTATTATTCCGTCCGAAAACATATAACACCAAGTTGGTTCTGTTATGTCTATGTAGTTGGTTTTAAAATCTTTTTCTTTATTATCAAAAATCACAGAATAACCTATTGAAGTTTGCGTAGATTTGATGTATTCAAGGTTGTTTTTCGTAACCAAAACAAGCGGATTTCTGGCTCCCGAAAATTCAATTTTACTGTTTTTATCATTTATCAAACAGATAGAAACGTCCATACCGTCGCTAACTTCTGTTTTTTCTTGATTTAACATCAAATAAAATTGATTATCTAAATATTTCAGGATTTCTGCCGGTTTAGTTATATTTTTATCAACAATAGCTGTATTCAAGACATTTACACCTAAAACTGTAAGAAAACCGCCCGGAACTCCGTGTCCGGTACAATCTCCAACTATAATTATTTTTTCGTTGTTATTTATTTTTTTGAAATAATAAAAATCGCCGGCAACTATATCTTTGGGCTGAAAAAGCAAAAAAGAATCGTCGAATAAATTAAATAAATATTCGCTTCCTACCAAAATAGCTTTTTGTATTCGTTTGGCATAATTTATACTCGACGTAATTTGTTTATTTTTACTTTCTAAAACTGTATTGATTTTTGCTAACAGCTTATTCGTAGCCTCCAACTCTTCTTTTTGTGTTTGAATTTCTTCGTTCTGACTGTTTATTTGGGCATATTGCAGTTGTAATTTTTTATTCAGTTTATTTTTTTCTCTTAAAGTTTTGTAGAGCCAAATTAAAGTAATTAGAACTATAACAAATGCAACTGATATAATTAAAAGAATAAGTCTTTGTTTTCTTTTGCTTTCTATAAGTCGTTTATTTTCAGATTTTTTCAATTCATTTTCTTTCTCTATAAGAGCAATTGCAAGTTGTTTTTTAGACAAAGAATCTAATAATTTTTGTTGTTCGTTTGTTATTTCGCCTATTGTTTCTTCTTGTTGAGCGATAATCAGATTTTGATTTTTCAAAAGCAATTCTTTATTCTTATTTTCAAGTTCTAAAACTTGTTGTTGAAGTTTTTGTTCTCTTATTTTTTCGTCTGTTTCTTCTACTATTTTTTTATTCACATATTCATTAAAAGTTTTAAAATACTGATAATAATATATTGCTTTTTCGGTATTTCCTGCTCTCTGATAAGTTTCCGAAAGCATTCCATAGATACTTTTCATTTGATTCTCATCATTGAGGTCGTTTGCTAAGGTCAGAGCTTCTTGTAATTTTTCTATTGCTTTATTGTAATCGCTTAATTTGTTCAAAACAACCGATTCGTTTATCAATACAGATATTATCCCAACTTTATTGTTAGGATTGAGTTTTCTGGCAGCCAAAGTTTTTTCAAAATATTCGTAAGCAAGTTTGTAGTCGCGTTTGTCGGCATAAATAAGGGCTAAGTTACTGTTTATGCCGGCTATTCCATTTTCGTTGCCAATACGTTTGTTCAGCTCTAATGATTTCTGAAAATAATCTATTGCTTCATTAAAATAATTATGTTTCCAATATATCATTGCATTATTGTCAAGATTTTTTGCGGCTTCTCGATAGTCATTATTATTATAAGCTGTTTGGTAATTCGTATTATTATTCTCAATCTTGGCAGAATCTACGCGAGACAAAGATAATCGCGTTTGTCCTTTTAAAGCAAATGATGTAATAAAAATAAGTAAATATATTATGATAAATTTTTTCATCTGTTTGTTTTTGTGTTTTGTTGTGTTGGCTTCGGTTTTGGGTGTAATTTTTATATTAAGGTCTCGCAATTTTTTTATAATAAAAAAAATATGAATTTAACTAATAGTTCACACACTCGCAACCGGTTATTGCCATACGCCTATAAAAATCGTCTCTGTTCTCAACTATTAACTTTTAACTATATTGTTTGCAAAAATAAGAAAAAAAATATCAACTTTTTTTTCAATAGCTATTTTAGAGATACAAAAAGCAAATACCAACAAATAAATATAAAAACAAATTAAAAAATAGCATAAAATATTATCTGAAAAATAATTATAAATAGGAAATAAAAATTATTTGAAAATAAAATCACCAAACTAAAACTCACTTTTAATTTACTACGCAAAGTACTGAAAACTTCACAGTTATACGTTTTATTCCATTTCCTCACAATTGGCTTCTTTTCTGTACTTATTTTTTTTGATAACTAATTTTAACAAAAGATTTTAACTAATTAGATTTAGTTTTTTTTAACTTTGCTAAAAATATTAACACATTATTAAAATGTAAAAAAATAAGATATGAAGAAAATTCTAATAACTTGGCTTCTGCTCGTTTTTGGCTATTTGTCTTTCGGACAAACATCTGAAATTGAGGGAGTTATCAGATTGGCAGACAACTCGCCTGCCGTTGGTGCAACGGTTAGTTTGTCGGGAACGAACATAACTATTCAAACCGACGAAAACGGTACTTTTGTATTCAAAAATCTAAAAGCCGGTAGTTATCAAATTATCGTGGTAATGCAGGGTTATGAAACGTATTTTTCGGATTTTCTAAAAGTTTCGGATAATTCAATAAACGCCGTCGCTCAAATAAAACTTAATGCAATTGATGTAGGGCAAGGTTCGGGCGTATCTGTTATAAACGCCGACGATTTGAACAACGAACAAGGCTCTGAAAATGTTTCGGCATTGCTACACGGTTCAAGAGACGTTTTTCTAAACTCGGCTTCATATTCGCTCGGTCCAATGCGATTCCGAATTCGGGGTTACGATTCCGAATTTACCGAAATAAGTATTAACGGAGTTGATATGAAAAATATGGAAAACGGACGCACGTATTGGTCTGTTTGGGGCGGTTTGAACAATGTTACAAAGTACAAAAACATTACTTTCGGACTTGATGCTGCCGACAATACTTTTGGAAATATAGGCGGAGTTACAGATATAACAATGCGTCCGACAAAATTCCGAAAAGGTTTGCAACTAACTTACTCTATGACAAATCGTTCGTACAGAAACAGAGCAATTGTCACCTACAACTCGGGTTTGCTAAAAAACAACTGGGCTTTTTCTTTTTCAGGTTCGCGTCGTTGGGCTGACGAGGGTTACGTAGAGGGTACTTTTTATGATGCGTGGGGATATTATATCGGCATCGAAAAACAATTACCAAAACACACGCTTGTTTTAAATGTTTTTGGAGCTCCCTCAAAACGCGGAAAACAAGGAGCTTCGGTTCAAGAAATGTACGATTTGACGGGCAATGTTTATTACAATCCGTACTGGGGCTATCAGAACGGCAAAAAACGTAATAGTCGTGTAGCTTCTATGCACTTGCCTACTGCTATGTTTACCGATTATTGGAAAATTACAAACTCGTTGTCACTTCAATCATCGTTGGCGGTTCGTTTTGGACGAAACGGAGCAACAGCCCTAAATTGGTACAGTGCTCCCGACCCGCGTCCCGATTATTACAGAAATCTACCGAGCTACATAACTAATGACGAATCGGCAGAAGAGGTAGCAAATTCGCTTAGTAATCCGAACGATATAAATTATGCTCAAATAAATTGGGCGGCTCTTTATTACACAAACGAAAACAGCTACGGAGTTGTGGAAGACGTTGATGGCGTTGCAGGAAAAACAGTTAGCGGAAAAATGGGACAATATATGATTGAAGACCGTAGATATGACCAGTTTTACGCTAATTTTTCTACAATGCTTACAAAATATTTCAGCGACCAAAATAAACTTGATGTTGGGTTTAACCAAAAATATTTTGTTGGTAAAAATTTTAAAGAAGTAAACGACCTTTTGGGTGCTGATTATTGGTTGGACATCGACAAATACGCCGAAAGAGACCTTGCAGAATCCGAAAACGCAGAACAATCTAATATTTTACAACCAAATCACGTTGTTTATGAGGGTGATGTTTTTGGATATAATTATAATGCTAATGTTCGCGAAACAAAACTTTGGTCGCAGTATTCGCTTGATTTAAAGCGATTTAATGCGTATTTGGGCGGTTACGTAAGTTACACTACAACTTTTAGAGACGGGAAAATGAAAAACGGTAAATTTCCTGACAGTTCTTACGGAAAATCTAAGAAAAATAACTTCTTTGATTATGGAGCAAAAATCGGTTTGTTGTACAAAATAAACGGTAGAAATTTCTTGTATGCTCACGGGGCTTATCTTACATTAGCTCCAACTTTTAGAAATTCGTATATTTCGCCGCGTACTCGCGACAATGTGATAGATAATTTATCTTCGCAAAAAATTACATCGACAGATATTGGATATTCATACAGAGCTGCAAGATTAAAAGTTTCGCTAAAAGCATTTTACACAAAATTTATGAACCAAACTAAAATAATGAGTTTTTATCACGATGGTTACAGAAACTTTGTGAATTACGCAATGCACGGAATTGACAAAACTCATCAAGGTATCGAAATGGCTGTTGATGGCGAAATATTTACAGGATTTTCTGCCTACGGAGTTACTTCTTTGGGTTATTATCGTTGGACTTCGCGACCTACCGTAAGCGTAACTGTTGATAACAGTGCAGAAGTACTTGCCGACAATAAACCTGTTTATGCAAAAAATTTCTTAGTTAGCGGAACTCCGCAAACTGCTGCTTCGGTAGGGCTTAGATACAAAACCGGAAGTTACTGGTTTTTCAATGTTAATGCAAATTACGTAGACCATATATTTTTGAGTTTCAACCCCGAAAGACGCACTGCCGACGCTGTGCCTTACGAATATCAAGGCTCTGCTTTGTGGAACAGTATCATAAATCAAGAAAGATTGCCCAAAGGCTACACTCTTGACCTTTCTATCGGGAAATCGTTTAGATTTGATTATAAATATTATTTGAATTTCAATCTTAGCGTTAATAATGTTTTGAATAACAAAAAAATTATTACAGGTGGTTACGAACAGCTGCGTTACGACGTAGAAGACAAAAATCCTGATAAATTTCCTCCAAAATATTATTACTTATACGGAAGACAGTTTTATTTAAATGTTAGTTTTAGATTTTAATTTTTATAAAAAAACAATAAAATGAAAAATATACCAAAATATATAATTATGCTATTTCTTGGAATGTCGCTGATGTTTTCGGCTTGCGTAAAAGAAGATTACGACAATCCGCCGTCTGATTGCGACGATATAGTTTTTACAAAAACGCATACAATCCAAGAATTAAAAGCAATGTTAGGAACAGCAACAAAAGTGAAAATTGACACAAATATCGTTGTTAGCGGAACAGTTACTTCAACCGATATGCACGGTAATATCTACAAAGAATTGGTTATCGAAGACGAAACCGGCGGAATTTCAATACAAATAAACGCATCAAAATTGTACGAAAAATATCCATTGGGGCAAATAGTTTACGTTAATTGTCTTGGGTTGTACATTGGCGACAGCAAAGGCGTAACAAAACTCGGAGCTCTCTACGAGGACAACGGTGCTATGAAATTTGGCAGAATAGCCGACAACGAATTTGAAAAATACGTAAAAAGAACTTGCGATAACAACAAAAAACAACCAACTCTCATTTCGCTTGACGACATCAACGACAGTTTGTTGTATCAATTTGTAAAAATAGATGAAGTACAATTTGCCAGCCCGAACAACACTTGGGCAGACGGTGTTTTTTCTGCAAGTTTGAATAATATTATCGAAGATAAAAACGGAAAAAATTTGATTGTCCGAACAAGCGGATATTCAGATTTTGCACGCGATTCGCTGCCAAAAGGAAGTGGTTATATTCAAGGAATTTTGGGCAAATACGAAACAGACTATCAGCTTTATGTTAATTTTAAAACCGACGCGGTAATGGATAAACCTCGTTTCGACACCTCTAAATAAAATAATTATGAATAAAAATATAAAAATATTAGTTCTTATGTTTTTTGCATCTACCTTATTCATAAGTAGTTGCGTAAATA
>PDWI01007827.1_pt1 | contig 12781 bp, 9 predicted proteins | sample 1430891 | NCBI WGS metagenome assembly PDWI01 (sample SAMN01162508, study PRJNA174530) | Oral metagenome, whole genome shotgun sequencing project. | biome: Marine environment; feature: Marine mammal; material: Swab sample of the gingival sulcus; isolation source: swab sample of gingival sulcus... | reverse complement strand
CCATGAAAGCGCGTACACCAGAAGCTCTGCTCAAGGCTATAGCTGTCGCATTGGAATCAGTCACCTCAAAAGACGTGAAGGGATGGTTCAAGGCTTGCGAATATTAACCGTTTCAAAATTAAAATGCTCTAGACCTCTCTTTTTGCCATTTTTAACGTAATGCCTTTTGTTCCCTTTCTCGTTCTTTTTTTAGATTTTCAAATGCTTTTCGGCGTGCTGCGACAGCAGTCTTATCCTCTTGAAATAACTTCACCTTATGAGGTGTAATAACCTCATCCCGATCATGGATATTCTCCAGGTTTTGATCTGGCTCCCACGATGGTTTAATGCCTCCCGGCAAGTAACTTTTACGCAACTCCGCAATAACCCCCTTTTCTGCATTGCGAATATCTTGTTGGGCCTTCAACCAGCCATCCCCTTTGATCTCGGCCAGTTTTTTAGAGCCACTTCTATCATTTAGGTTGGTACCCTTGTTTCATTTCCCCGGGCTGAACGACATCTATTTACACCACAAACTTGAAACCGGCACAGCATACAACCTGTCCCCAAACGGCACCGTCTCTTCTCCGTCGTAGAGAACAATCCCTGTCACCAGGTCATCACCGAGTACGTTTGCCAACTGCCGAATACCTTTGAAGTCAGAGGGCGTGACCGTTGCGCTTGCCTTGACTTCTATACAAACCAGGCGGCCTCGGTTGTTCTCTACAACAAAATCGACTTCCACCTGGCCCCGGTCCCTGTAGTGATAGATACGATATCTTGTATCAGAAAATGATGCCTGCTTGCGCAGTTCGCTGTAGACAAAAGATTCGAGCACATTCCCAAAGGTGTCCCGATCTTGTTTCACCGTGTCCGTTGTCAAATTCAAAAGATGGGACAGGATGCCTGAATCAAGGAAATGCAACTTCGGAGATTTGACGACACGCTTCAGTCGATTGGTCGCCCAAGGGGCCACCCTTTTCAACAGGAACATTTGTTCGTAAAGGGCCATATAGGTGCTGACAGTCGGACTACTGAGGCCGACCTTTCCGCCGATTTTCGAATAATTGCACAGTTGTCCGGAGGTCGTTGCCAATGCCTCCAAAAATCGCGGCAGGCTTTCCACTTTGTTGATGTTCGCAACTTCTCGAATATCCCGCTGAACGAGCGCGGTGAGGTATTGTATGATCCAGGCTTCTCTACGCCTTGGTGTTGAGCGTCCTAAGACTTCGGTATAACTACCTGTGATAACAGCTTTTCTCAATTCCTGTCCGACCACAGCCTGCTCAACAACTGGAGTTTTGCCAGTGAACACGCGATCTATCCAATCTGTTCCCTGTTCACTTATTTCGCATTGCGCCAATGGTAGCAAAGGATGCGTCTCCATCCGTCCAGCCAAAGAATCGGCAACCGTTGGCATGGTCATGACATTGGCTGAGCCGGTCAAAAGGAACCGGCCAGGGCGTCTATCGTCATCAATGGTCTTTTTGATGGCCAGGAGCAAAGCTGGCGCACGTTGCACTTCGTCAATGATCGCCCGGTCCAAATCCCGGACAAACCCGGTGGGGTCTTCCACCGCCCCCTTGCGTGTAGTTTCGTCGTCAAGAGTCAGGTACCGAATATCCTGATTCACAAATTGCCTGACCAAGGTCGTTTTGCCCGCCTGTCGTGGTCCGGCAATCAAAACGACCGGAGTATCCTCCATGGCTTCGTGAATACGCGGTTCAATCAATCTCGGAATATACTGGTTTGTGTTCATACAGAGACTTTAAAGGCTAGTTTTAAAAAAATCTACGGCAATTTTAAATTTAATCATTCGCAAATTTAAAATAAAATTTCGACTAATTTAAAAAACACCTTGATAAACCTTAAAACAGGGAAAACATTTTGGCCGGCAAAGAGTGGAACTGGTCAGAGCGATAGGGTGTTACCGCATTGGAGACAGTTAGATTTTCATCCCCGAATTATTCCGTCTTTGGGGTGGGAAAATGGACATGATCGGGCAGGAATATTCGACTTCTTTAGGCATCGAAAATAGGCTGTCCGAAGCTCAAATCCACGTGGCTTTTACGTGGCTTCAGCTGTGTGAAACGTGGTTTTGGTGGCAAACGTGGTGATCGTAACTGTCTGAAATAATAAAAGTAAGCGGTCTTCCAAGGTTTATTGGTTGCCCTGTCACGCCGGAGGCCGCGAGTTCGAGTCTCGTCGGCTCCGCCAGAATTGAACAATGATATCAGCATCTTATGTTGGTATCCTTTTCATTTGGATGTTCGCTTTTCACTGGACACGTAAAATATTTTTCTCCACATTTTGTATGCTTGAAATTGTGATGTTGACAGAGTCTCCATCAAAAGCATGATATCATTGGAGAATTGCAGTATAAAAGTTATGTGTCCGGTTTTGAGAACTCTCTAGGGGGGCGTTGCGCTACAAGGTACTCTTCAATTTTAGAGTCGGGGTATGAAGGGTAATCGCGTTTATTTTTAATATCTTGGATATATTCCTTGTATGTTTCTTCGTATTTCGCTTCAAAAAGGCACTGAGGTTCCATGAGCCATCCTCTTTCGAATCCTTCTTTGTCTCTAAATAAATTGGACAATACAGCGTAAAACTTCTTTACAAACGCATACCCATCGATCAGCATATCGCCCCTTTGAGGCTCCTTAGTTCCCAGCAGTCTGATAACAAATCTAATCATTCCCTCCTGTTTGGAGTATATTGAAATTTCGGTGTAGCAGCTTTCTTCATTCACAGTGATGCGTGCGTTCTGACCGTGAATCACAGCGAGAATAAGACTGTGGTAATCGCCAATCGGGTCATACACTTCACTTGAGGCTATCCAATATTCTTTGCCGTTGATGATGAAGCAAAGTTCCCACCATCCAGCTTTTGGAGACTCTGATTTTACATCGAAAGACACGGCGAATGCTGGCTCGTCACTCGGTTCAGAAATGATCTCTCCGGGGGCTCTCCAGCATTGATACCTCGCATCGTAGGACCATCCTTTTTCCTCTATGAGGGTACCGGCTACCTTTACAAACTCCAATTCGGTAAAATCGCCTTGTTGTTCCAACACCACAAGAAGCTCGTTATATTCGATGGGAGTCAAGCCTTGCCCCTCCATATACGCCTTAATCCTCTCCCTGGTCACTGGAGGATTGAAAATATGCCATCCTTCTTTCTCGGCCATACGTATAGCGAAAATTGCAGGAAATTGTTCACTTTCCTTTTTCATATACTTTCCTCAACCTGCTGGATATCCAATGCTAATCTGAATATCACCGTCATATTTTACTCTGACCAAGCCGCATCCGTAACCGGCAAACAATTTCGATACAGGGTAGACTACGGGCGTCGCTAAACTTGACGCACGCAACTCGACGTCTCTGTGACCAACGTTTCAAACCATTGGATGAACGCCAAAAACGAGTCGAAGACAGCCGATGTATGGAGATCGGCTTCTTGTTTTCCGTATGTCAGCGTGAGTCGAGTCCACTCGACTCACGCAACCGTAGAAACATGCTACCCCTCCATAACCATGAAGACCTTCACCCGGAGCGAATTCCATGGCAAAGCACCGGGCGCGGCTTCATCGACTTCGCAAACGAGGTCGATCCCGTCTCGGAGCATGCGACTGATGTGTTTGTTGTCGGTGCGTGGGACATATCCTAGCTTCACGCAGTCGGCGTATATCTCAACGGCGTAGTAATCATGCGGATTGGTCGGTTCTGCTTTGAGCGTAAGCGTATCGCATGGATGCAGACTGCCTATCACAGATTCACCCTGGTAGTATTGGAATCCTGCCACGCAGAATCGGTTGACCATAGTTTTTTTGAGTGGCTTTGCCGGTGCTGTTTGCCCGAAAGCGAACGGCAGGACTGATAACGCACCGAGAAATCCTCTTCTTGAAATTGTCATTGTTACCCCCTGGGGTCGGCGTTGTTTTTTGATTGATGAAGCTGAGTTGCCGACCTTCGCTTACAGGATAGTTGACGGGTGTTCCAGATTGCGGAATAAAATAAAGAAAAATTGGTCACGTTATTTCAACAAGATAAAGGACGTCTAAACAATGCCTGCCAAAATGGATCCGTACAGCTCGCCGTCGCAGAAAGTCCTCAGCCTTTACAGCCTGCTCATGTTTACCGGGCGACCATATTCGTTGTCGCAGCTTTCGAGGGAATTGCATTGCTCAAAGCAGACTGTTTTGCGCATGACCGACCAGATCAACCGCAGTTCTGGGAATAGAGTGGAGAGTCGCCTGGAGAGCGGGAAGCGGATTTATTGGATTCCTGCTCCCAAGACGAGACCGAAGGTCAGCTTGAGTCCGGAGGAAATTCAGCAATTGGAGTTGTGTCGGGGAATGGTGCTACACCTCCTTCCTGATGGCGTTCGGAAACAGATCAAGCAAACCATTGCAAAAACAACAACGATGCTTTCGGACATGGGGGAGCGAGACAAGGCGTTCAAACCCCTGGCCGTGGCCGAGATCAAAGGGCGAATCGACTACAGCCCACACCAGGAGCACATCGCGACTCTGATTCAGGCCGTTCAAGACAAGCGTGTTTGTGATGTCACATACCACGCACCGAGCAACCCCAAGCCACGGACGTATTCCTTTGCGCCCATCAAGCTCATCTCCTACCGCGAAGCATTGTATGTCACCGGCTGGCGTGTTGAGGACAGAGGGGAGCCAACACCTCGACATTCGATCATGCTGGCGATTCATCGACTGAAAGGCGTGGTAACTCAGGCACGAAAATTTGACATCAAAATGGACCCGGAAAAGAAAGAAGAATTGTTCGGCTTCATGGATCTGGAAAAGATGCGAGTGAAAGTGAAGTTCGATAAGGAAACCGCAGCCTACATCAAAGAACGCAAGTGGAGTGAAGATCAGGAGATTAAGGAATTCAAGAATGGCAATCTCATCCTGGAGTTCACGGCCCGTAGTATGCCCGAAGTGGTGTCCTGGGTACTTGGTTTCGGGGCGCATGCCAAAGTGATGGGACCGAAGGAATTGAAGGAAAAGATAAAAAATGAAGTAAATAAACTGGTTGTCAACTACTCATAACAATGCAAAGGCGGTGGATTAACTGTTGTATTTAAACCCTATCGAAAATATGTGGAATAAAGGTGAGCAACCGGTACAGGGCATAGGAATGGGGCCGCAAGAAACTCTGGGGAACGACTCACATGCCAAGACAAAATTGCTGAACTTGACGCACACAACTTACATTTTGCCGCCTTTCCTTCTCCCCGACACCACGCGGCTTCATGCATTTTCCTACTCCCCGACACCGTAAAGTCCCATGCTTCTTTTGCCCCCGACCACGTAAAGTCCCATGCGTCCTCCTCTCGCCCCGACACCGTGAGGCTTGCGAGAGTGGTGTAGCTACAAGACGCCGGCCCTGTTTTAACCGCAGGCGTAGCCCAACTACGTTGAGGATTAAAACAGGTCCAGCAACGTAGCAGATGTGCCGCTATCGCAAGCCGACGCGCCGAGGTAAAACAGGTCCGGCAACGCAGTCAGGTGTGCTGCTATCGCAAGCCAGTGCCCAGTGATAATAACTATTCGCGGATTTGTCCTTTTCCTAGTAAGACAAATTTGGCACTGGTCAGTTCTTTGATTCCCATGGGGCCGTAGGCGTGTAGTTTGGATGTGGAAATTCCGATCTCCGCACCAAGGCCAAGTTGTCCACCATCGTTGAAGCGTGTGGTGGCGTTGGCAACCACAAGGGAGGCGTCCACTTCCCGGATAAAACGCATGCAATGTTCATAGTTTTCACTGAGAATGGACTCGGTATGATTGGAACCGTGTTCGGCAATGAAATCCATGGCCTCATCCAATGAGTCCACAACTTTGACAGCCATGACCATATCCAGAAATTCGAACCCCCAATGCTCTTCGGAAGCTGTTTCTCCATATTCTCCCATGTATGGCAACGACCGTTCACACGCTTTAAACCGAACCCCTTTGGAACCAAGTTGGCGCGCGACCTTGGGGAGCAAAATATCAGCGACAGCACTGTGGACCAACAAGCATTCAAGGGCATTACAACCACTGGGGTACTGTATCTTTGCATTTTCAATAATCGGTATGGCCTTGACGATATCGCACGATTCATCGGCAAAGATATGACACACCCCCTTGTAGTGTTTCAAAACGGGCATGGTAGCCTGCCCGGTAACGGCCCGAATAAGCCCTTCGCCTCCGCGCGGGATCACCACGTCAATGTACTCGGCCAGCTTGAGCATCTCGGCCACGGCCTCACGGTCTGTGGTCGGCGGCACCTGTACAGCATTTTGCGGCAACCCGGCTTTTTCAAGTGCTTTATGCATCAGTGTGGCAAGGCATTTGTTGGAATGAAACGCCTCGGACCCACCACGAAGAATGACCGCATTGCCTGCTTTCAGGCAGAGGATTCCTGCGTCAACCGTTGCATTGGGCCGGGATTCATAAATCATGGCAACCACGCCGAGCGGCACACGCATACGCCCGACCAGCATCCCGTTGGGCCGTTTGACCATGGACTCGATCTCCCCCACCGGATCGGCCATGGCAGCCACTTCACGACACCCCTGGATCATGGCGTTCAACACCGCTTCACTGATGGTCAAGCGCTGAAGACGCGCCTTGTCCAGCCCCCGTTCCACTGCGGCGTCAAGGTCCAACTGATTGGCTTTGACAATGGCTTCCCGCTCACATTCCAACATTTCCGCCAAAAACAACAACGCATCCTGCTTTGCTTTGCCGGACGCCTTTGCCAATTCACGAGCCGCCACCTTGGCACGTTGGCCCATTGCAATCATCTGTTTACGTATATCCATAATGACTCCTTACATCTCGTTATCGTAATCCGCACAGCCCAATAGGGGTCATTGTTGGGAATGACCTGCTGCCCCCGCATCCGTAAAAAATCAAACTGTGCTGAATCTGTCAACAACGGCATGGCCTTGAGATTGAACCGGTATTGTAAAGGAAAAGGCGTGGAAAACAGACCAGCATGTCCCATGAGGCGTGTGAGGGGGGCTTTCCAACAACAAAACCATTTGAGACTTTGGGCAACCGCAACGGATAAGCACTTGTCAATAGACAGCAATCCGCATTTTCCCCATTGGATACCGACGCCCGTCCATTTTGATTTTTTTGTTATCCGGCAGACAAGGCTATGCGGCAAAAGGCTGATTTTGTTGAAAACAACACGCTGTCATAAAATATGTTTTGACCTTTTTTACAATTTTGCCTATCAAGCTACGGTGTAGCGCAGGGCGTATTTCCCGGCTGTCATGATTGTTTATACACCTTATGGAGGATAATAAAAGCAATGGCTGAAAAGAAGTCCACCGACCAGACGCTCGAAGACATCGAGGCTCGTGTCCCGCAACAGCTTCACCCTATCCTTGAAGCCGCCTTCACATATCAGAAGCAACTACTTCTCGGTGTGGTTGCCATCATCGCCGTGGCCGCCATTTATGCCGCAATAACATCGTACAACAACAAGGTTCTTGCCGATGCGCAAGCACAACTGGGCACGATTCTGATCAAGGATTCCGGTGATGATAAAATCGCCAAGCTGGAAGCACTGCTCGGCAATGTTCCTTCTGCGGCCAAACCTGCCATCCTGCTTGAGTTGATTCAGTCCAGCATGGTCAACAACAAATTTGAAAAGGCTGTCGGCTACTGGAACCAGTTATCAGGAGAAGTTGACGAAAACCTTCGGCTCGTGGCCCGCCTGGGTAAGGCCAAAAGCCTCACCCTTTCCGGTAAAAACGATGAGGCCGTAACTATACTCAAGGATATCGTCGGAACCGCGCCGGCGGCGTTCTCTATCCCTGTCAATCGCCAATTGGCCGCCGCTGCCGAACAGGCCGGGGACACCCCCACAGCCTTGGCTGCATACAAAGAACTGGCTAAAAACCAAATCACCGACAAGCAGTATATTGAATCCAAAGTTGCGCAACTTGAAGTCAAATAATTTGTATTATCATACCTATTAACTACGTATTCCTGCAATGCCGCACGGTGTTGCAGGAATCGTCTTGACAGCACCCCCACGCAGACCGAAGAGAGAAACCACATGGCAAGTCCGCTTTTGGCAAACACATCAGGTGAAACCCACCTGCTTCTCGGTAATGAGGCTATTGTCCGCGGTGCCATTGAGGCCGGGATTCAGGTTGTAACCTGCTACCCCGGTACACCGTCGTCCGAAGTCCCGGACACATTCTATCGTCTTTCCCCGGAAGGGGCATATTATTTCGAGTACTCCGTCAACGAAAAGGTTGCCCTCGAAGTTGCTGGTGGCGCGACACTGTCCGGTGCCATGGCCCTGTGTACGATGAAACATGTGGGTGTCAACGTGGCAGCCGATCCACTTCTCACGCTCTGCTACACGGGCACTCCGGGCGGACTGGTGCTTTTGTCTGCCGACGATCCCGGCTGTCACTCCAGCCAAAATGAACAGGACAACCGCTACTACGCCCGCATTGCCGGTCTGCCCGTCCTGGAACCGGCCACGGCCCAAGAGGCCAAGGACATGACTCGTGACGCGTTACGGCTTGCCAAGAAGCACGGTGCTCCGATCATGTTGCGGACCACGACTCGTGTAAACCACCTTCGCGGTGCCGTGGAATTTGGCCCTGTTCCCGATCCCGGCAAAGCGGAAGGCTTCAAACGCAATCCCTCCAAGTTCGTTCCGATTCCGGCATTTGCCCGCTCCATGCATCTGGCTTTGATGGAGCGCATGGACGCTCTGCGCGAAGAGGCTGAACAATCCCCATACAACACAATTTCCGGTGACGGTGAACTGGGAATCATCTGTTCCGGCATTAGCCGCGCTTACGTGGCTGACGCTCTGGAAAATATCGGGTTGGTGGGCAAAGTCAAAGTCCTGGAACTCGGCTTCACCCACCCCATACCTGAAACCCTGTGCCTCGACTTCATCAAATCCGTTTCCACAGTACTGGTCGTCGAAGAGCTGGAGCCCATTGTTGAAAATGAAATTCGCGTGTTGGCCCAAAAGGACAAGCTGGACGTGACGATTCTCGGAAAGGATATTCTGCCGCGTCATGACGAATTTACGGTCACCATGATTGAAAACGCCATCCGAACCCAAGTCGGCCTGGACGGTGTGCCATCCTGCGACTGTACCCTCCCCGACCTGCCCGTGCGCCCGCCCAATCTGTGTGCCGGTTGTCCCCATCGCGGAACCTATTACGCCGCCAAGCAGGTTTTCGGGGATAACGCCGTGTATTCATCGGATATCGGTTGCTACACCCTTGGCTTTCTGCCCCCGTTGCAGGCGACGGACTTCCTGTTTTGTATGGGCTCTTCCATCTCCGCAGGCAGTGGAGCAGCCAGGGCTGCGGACCAGACCGTTGTTGCCTTCATCGGCGACTCCACCTTCTTTCACTCTGGCTTGACCGGCGTGGCCAATGCGGTTTTCAATGGACACGATATCCTGATAGTTGTGCTGGACAACCGCACTACCGCCATGACCGGCCATCAACCGCATCCCGGTGTAGAAAAAACCATTCTTGGTGAAAACGACCACCCTCTTGACATTGAAGCCGCTGTTCGCGGACTCGGTGTTACAGAAGTCCGCACGGTCAATCCCCTGAGGCAGAAAAAGACCATTCGCTACTTAGAAGAACTCAAAGAGATGTCGGGTGTCCGCGTCCTCATCGCCAAGGAACCCTGCCCCCTTTATACTCGCCGGGTTTACAAAAAGGTTGCACCGCAGGTTGCCTACTTCACGGAAAAGGCGGAAGGCAATTTCGATTGTCTGGACAAACTGGCTTGCCCCGCCATGTACCGGAAGGGCAACATGCCCGCCATCAATCCGCATCTGTGTAGTGGTTGCATGCTCTGTTTGCAGATTGACAGGAATATCAAGGCAAAGAGAAGGAGCAGCTAACATGAGTGATGGCAAAAAAATCCGCATTTTCATGACCGGTGTAGGCGGCCAGGGCACACTGACAGCCACGACCTTGCTTGCCAAGACCATCTTGAGTCAGGGACTGCCCGTCACTTCCGGCGAAATTCACGGCATGGCCCAGCGTGGCGGTGTCGTTGAATCCACTGTGCTGATAGGGTGCAAATCTCCCAAGATCGGTCCTGGAGAAGCCGATATCCTTGTCGGATTCGAGCCCATGGAAACCATGCGGGCCTTACCATACCTCAGACAAAACGGACTCGTCGTTTCTTCGACGGAATTCATGCCACCGCTGGTCGTTGCCATGGGCAAACAACAATGCCCGCCCATTGAGGATATCAAGGCGACAATCGCCAACTGTACTGACAGGGCATATTATATGGCCAACCAGTCTATCGGCATTGAGGCAGGAGCCGTACAGGCCGGTAACGTCGCCATGTTGGCCGCCCTGTGCGCGGCAGGAGAACTCCCCTTTGGGCCTGACGCACTGGAAGCCACCATCAAGGCGAATCTTCCCAAGAAGATTCAGGCCGTCAACCTCAAGGCGTTGAAACTCGGCGTAGCCGTGTTGAACGCGTAAACAGACGCTCTTCCGCTTAAAGCCCCCATCGGATTATAGCGCGGCAGTAATTATGGCTACAGCACAACAGGATATTTCCGATCTCAGCTATCTGGTAACGCTCAAAACCATTCAGGAAACACTCAAACGCAACACCCCGCTTGAAGAATCCCTCAATTTGCTCCTCAAAATTCTGGCACAGGATATGGAATATGTCCGGGCGTTCATGGTCATCATGGATCCCAAAACCGAAAATCTAAAGCTCTCATTGACCTATAGCCCCACTCAGGTTGAGGATGTGACGTACTCACCCGGACGCGGGGTCATAGGACGCGTCTTTGATTCCGGTAATCCCATCACCATTCCACGCCTGTCCGACGATCAGGAGTTTCTCAACAAAGCCTTTGGCCGTAGCGAGGAAGAATTGAAAAAACTCGGCTTCATCTGCGTTCCGGTCATCAACCACCGTGGCGAAAAGGAAGAAATCATCGGCACCCTTTCCGTTGACGTGCCGATTATTCCGGCCGACGATATGGACGCTCACTGCCAATTTCTTGAAGTCGTCGCTGGCATCATTGCTGGTCACGTCGCCCAACTTCAGGAAGAAATGGCTGCACAGGAGCCTCTCCTCACCCAGAGTATGCTTGCTGGAGGCATGGACGTTGCCCCCCCCAAAGACTTTGTTGCCGCCTCCAAAGCCATGCGTCTGGTTCTACGCCAGTCCCGGCAGGTGGCACCGGGCCGGGCCACGGCACTGTTGCGGGGCGAGTCCGGGACCGGCAAAGAACTTTTGGCCGAGGCCATCCACAACGCCAGTCCGCGTGCCGATAAACCGCTCATCAAGCTGAATTGTGCAGCACTGCCATCCGAACTCATCGAATCGGAACTGTTCGGCCACCAAAAAGGTGCTTTTACCGGTGCTTTTCAAAACAAACGCGGCTTGTTTGAAGTGGCGGACCAGGGAACCCTTTTCCTTGATGAGATCGACGAACTGTCGATGGACGCGCAAGCCAAGGTGCTTCGCGCCATTCAGGAAAAGGAAATCCAACGGGTCGGTTCTGAACAGGCTATCACTGTCGATGTCCGTCTTATTTGCGCTACCCATCAAGTCCTTGAAGAATTACTGGAAAAGAAGACATTCCACGAGGATTTGTATTACCGAATCAACGAATTTGCCATCTTCATTCCCCCGCTCAAGGACCGTCGTGAGGATATTCTTCCCTTGGCCGAGTATTTTCTCTCGGAATTTTCTGAAGAACACGACAAAGAGGTCAAACGGATATCCACCCCTGCCATTGAGTTGTTGATCATGTATCACTGGCCCGGCAATGTGCGTGAGTTGAAGAACTGCATGGAACGTGCGGTCCTCCTGTGCGAAGAGCAGGTCATTCGCACCTACCATCTGCCGCCCACATTGCAATCAGCCGAAAGTTCCGCCACTGGCACCAACCTCTCCTTTGGCGAGGCCGTTGCCAGATTCGAGCAGGAACTGCTTGTCGATTCACTCAAGAAAACCGGCGGCAACATGCTTCAATCCGCACGCGATTTGCGCGTTTCGTACCGAATCGTCAACTACAAAGTAAAAAAGTACAATTTGGACGTAAAAAAATTCTCGCAATCCAAAAAGAAAGCAAAGAAAAAAGAATCGTGAAAAGAAGCGGCCCCTTCAGATTGATTACAAAATTCAATCGACTGGCTGCGCGGAAAAGTTGTGTGCGTCAAGTTCAGCAACTTCATCTTGGCTTGTGAGTCCTTCCAGAGACGCGCCCCCTGGGAAACAGTTTACGCTACCAATTCAAATAATTCCTGCCTCTTATGATCTTTCAAAAGTCCCATATCCAAATATTTTGGTGCTTCAAATCAATTCTCATGCACCGCCACCACAAGTACGTTTTTGCCGCAGGCAAGGGTGGGATTCTTAAGGGTTATAGCCCTTAAGCCGCCGGAGGCGAAATCATCTGACAATTCCGCCGAAGGCGGTTTCAACTCCTGATTTTTGTGAAGACCGCCCATTCGGGCGGATAAAGAACGAACAAGCAGGGCTCTGCCCTGCACCCGCCAAAGGATTCTGATCCTTTGGAATCCTATTGTGCGCCTATCGGCGCAAGTACCTTTTTTGCCGCAGGCAAGGGTGGGATTCTTAAGGGTTATAGCCCTTGAGCCGCCGGAGGCGAAATCACCTGACAATCCCGCCGAAGGCGGTTTCAACTCCTGATTTTCAGTTGTGTGCGTCAAGTTCAGCAATTTCGTCTTGGCATGTGAGTCGTTCCCCAGGGGGCGCGCCCCCTGGGGAACGGTTTTACGCTACTAATTC
>PDWI01007826.1_pt1 | contig 12783 bp, 11 predicted proteins | sample 1430891 | NCBI WGS metagenome assembly PDWI01 (sample SAMN01162508, study PRJNA174530) | Oral metagenome, whole genome shotgun sequencing project. | biome: Marine environment; feature: Marine mammal; material: Swab sample of the gingival sulcus; isolation source: swab sample of gingival sulcus... | reverse complement strand
ACAAAAAGCTTGCAGGGAACCGGGGGAATGCTCAGCAAGCTCAAAGCTGCTCAAAAAGTGGCGCAGCGAGGCGGCAGTTCTTTTATTGGACCTGGCAAAAAAAAGCATGTTCTCCAGAAGTTGTTCAGCGGCGAGCTGGTGGGAACTTTTTTTCTTCCCAGCAAGGAGAAAATACAGAGCAGAAAGCATTGGATTCGGCATGTGTTGAGAAGCAAAGGCTCTATTTATGTTGACGATGGTGCAAAACACGCTTTGGTCAAAGGGGGGAAAAGTCTTTTACCCTCTGGTATTATAAAATTGGAAGGAGTTTTTGGGGTTGGTGAGCCGGTGTACCTTGTGAGTGAAAATGGGGATAAAATTGCCATGGGACTGGTCAACTATGATTCTGCCGATATAGCTCAGATTTGTGGGGTTCATACCGATCAGATTGAAAAAATATTGGGATTTAAAGATAGTGACGAAGTGATACATCGAGATAATATGGTGCTCGTTTGAGCGACAACAGGAGGCACAATGGGATCAGCAGAAATCTATCGTTTAGTCAGTGAGATGGGGGCGAGAGCTAAGGCGGCATCGAGAGAGATGCTGAAGGCTTCAACTGTTACGAAAGATAAGGCGCTGTTGCAGGTTGCCGATTTGCTTGTCGAACACAAAAGCCGAATTCAAGATGAAAATAAAAAAGATTTAACCGCTGGCAGGGAGAAAGGGCTCAGTGCTGCCATGCTTGACCGACTTGAACTTACCGACGCAGTACTCGAGTCAATGGTTCAAGGCGTTAAGGACGTTGCACAGCTTGGCGATCCGGTAGGTGAAATCAACGAACTTGCCAAAAGACCCAATCAATTGCTTGTCGGGCGGATGAGGGTGCCGCTTGGTGTAATCGGCATGATTTATGAGTCTCGACCTAATGTGACAGTTGATGCGGCTGCACTGTGCTTGAAGACAGGAAATGCTGTAATTTTGCGTGGCGGTTCAGAAGCGTTTTATTCGAATAAAATCCTTGCTGAAGTTTTATGCGAGGCGTTGGTCGCGGTTGGGCTTTCAGGTGATTCTGTACAGATGATTCCGGTTACTGACCGAGAGGCAATAAATGCCTTGTTGCAACAGGAGGAAAAAGTTGATTTGATCATCCCACGCGGTGGGGAAGGGCTTATTCGGTTTGTGTCTGAGAATTCCAGGATACCTGTGTTGAAGCATTATAAAGGGGTTTGTCATATCTACGTTGACAAGGCGGCTGATCTTGAACGGGCAGTGCCGCTGATTGTTAACTCCAAGACCCATCGTCCAGGGGTGTGCAATGCTCTTGAAGGGTTGTTGATTCATAAGGATATCAGTGAGCAATTTGTTCCTGAAATCAGTAAGGTTTTGGTTGAAATGGGAGTAGAGCTGTTTGGCTGTGATACCTCTGTTGCCCTAAGTTCCGGGATAAAAAAGGCCGATGATGGAATATGGGGTACAGAATTTCTGGACATGAAGTTGTGCATCAAGGTGGTCGAAGGCTATGAAGATGCCAAATCTTACATAGAACGACATGGCTCTAATCATACCGAAGTGATATTGACTGAAGACTATTCATTAGCACAGAAATTTGTTCAGGAGATTGATGCTTCGGCTGTAATGGTCAATGCGTCCACCCGGTTCAATGATGGTGGACAGCTTGGATTGGGTACTGAAATTGGTATCAGTACCAGTAAGTTACATGCCTATGGTCCCATGGGGCTAAAAGAGCTAACCACTCGCAAATTTGTAGTCTATGGTCAGGGGCAGGTCAGAAATTGAAAAAGAAAACCGGGCTGTTTGGCGGTACCTTTGATCCGATACACAGAGGACATGTTCAGGTTGCAGAATTGAGCCTGACCAGAGCAGGGCTGGACGAGGTGTGGTTTATACCGTCAAAACAGCCTCCTCATAAATATGGGGTACAAGCTTCTTTTGCTCACCGGGTTGCCATGGTTGAGCGAGCCATTTTGGATAAGGAAAGAATGTGTTGTTCGACCATTGAAAAAATGTATACAGGCCCTTCCTATACACTGCGTACCGTTGAACTGTTTGACCGTCAGTATGGAAAAAATCGTGAACCATATTTGATCATCGGTGCTGATTCTTTCCTTGATCTTGAAAGTTGGTATACTTACGAAAAGCTTTTTGAAAAAGCACACCTGGTTGTAGTTGGTCGTCCTGGAGTTGCAAACGGTGCTGTAGAGAACAAGGCGGCTGAATTTGGCTTCAGCAAGAGAGAAAAAGATACATTCATCAATAAGGTTAAGAAACGGTTGATCTGTATTTATGAAAAACCTGAAAACATTTCTTCAACATCGATTCGAAAAATGTTATGTGAAAATAAAAATATATCTGAGTATATTAACTCTAAAGTTGTTGAATATATAAGTTATAATAACTTGTATGTTTGCGACTAAATGAGTTGTGAAACATTGTATACACCGTTAAGGCAGAAGAAAAGAGTAATCAAAAAATCATGTTGATAAACAGGTAAGAACAAATGTCATTAGTTCCAGCAACCAATCAGATATCTGTACTCATCGTTGATGACTCCTCCGTATTTCGTGGTATTTTGAAAGAAATTTTCGAAAAAAATAAAATAATTAATATTGTCGGTGAGGCAACAAATGGTATTGAGGCGTTAGAATTACTTTTACAGGTAGAACCAGATGTCATTGTAATGGATATGGAGATGCCTTTGATGGACGGGATGACTGCGCTGCAACACCTCATGATTCATAAGCCTGTTCCAACTGTGATGTTTTCTTCCTTGACCAAAGAGGGGTGTGTAAGATCTTTTGATGCTCTTAAATATGGTGCTGTTGATTTTGTATGCAAGGATTTTATTTTCCAGGCAGACGATATTTCAGAGTACGAAATGATTATTATTCAGAAAATATTGCGTGCTTCCAGGGTGAAGGTTAAATCAGTTGAACCTTTTTCTCTTCCAGAAGACAAGAAGCTTGTAGAGCCTGAAGAACCGAAGGTTGAAATGAGTTTTCTTTTTTGTGAAGATTGCGGCAGCCAAGTGAAATTCAACGCAGCCAGTAAAGAAAAATACGTTACCTGCGAAAACTGTGGAGACGTAATAGAGATCAATGTCATTGAGAATTATAAGAGAAACAACTTCATTACTGTTATAGGTGCCGGTGAAGGTGGATATGTAAACCTGTTGAATATAATCCCTCATCTGTCAAATGACATGGATGGCGCAATCGTCATAGTGTTGTATGCTGATTATGAGCATGTCAATGTGTTTACCGAGTATCTGGACTCCATTACAGCCATGAAAGTACATCGTATTAAGGATGGTATTTCTTTGGAAGGAGGTAACTGTTATGTAACCTCTGGTGATGAATACGTCTTTTTAAAACCATTTAGTGCAAGTTACTCGATTCGAAGCACCAGGAAGAAAATACCCGGTCATAACCCTCTCGATATGGCAATGATTTCGATAGCAAAGATTTTTAAAAACAAGGTCGCAGGGCTCCTGCTTTCCGGTGCTATCAGGGATGGTGTTGCTGGAGCGAAAGCAATTAAAGAGAATGGCGGTAAGGTGTTGGTTCTGAACCCAAATGATTGCTTTTGTAAAGGACTTACCGAAAATATAATGACGAAATGCCGGGTTGATAAAATTGTAACCGAGTCTGCATTGACTGAAGAGATAAAAAATCTCCATAAAGAAGCAAGCTCTGAAGGTTCACTGCTGGCATAACATATTCTAAACGCAAGATTCTGTTTTGAGGTAGACATGCTATGGGAAGAAACTGTTCCTTTGATGAAAAAAGGCGTGCATAAGGAACTGGTAAAATTAGCCTACGGATCGGCGTCACAGGGGCAGAATGTATATCCTCCGCGAGCAAATGTTTTTGATGCGATGAGAGCCACTTCCCTTGATCAACTGAAAGTTGTGATTATTGGGCAGGATCCGTATTTCAATGCTCATCCAGTTATTGGTCCTGAGGCGCATGGTTTATGTTTTTCAGTCAAAAAGGGTGTGCCGGTACCACCATCATTGAGAAATATATTTCAGGAAATAAACAGATCTATATACAATAACAGTCAAAAAACGTTTGATTCTGATCTCACCAGATGGGCGGAGCAGGGTGTTCTTTTGTTAAACGCCAGCCTTACGGTCATTGCCAAAAAGCCCAATTCTCATGCCAATTTAGGCTGGCATGAATTAACCGATGATATTATAAAAACTGTGTCCCAGGTCAAAAACAATGTGGTTTTCATGTTATGGGGAGCTTTTGCCCAGAAGAAAGCAACGTTGATTGATACAGACAAACATTTAATCCTGAGTACAAGCCACCCTTCACCTTTATCTGCTCATAGAGGTTTTATCGGATCAGATGTTTTTAAGAAGTGTAATCAATACCTGATTAACCATGAAATAGAGCCGATCAGCTGGTAAGCAAATCGTTATATAAGGGTTTTAATAATATCCTTTTTCCCGACCACGCCGAGGATCGTTCTGTCTTCGTCTATGACCGGCAGGGTATGTACCCGTTTTTCTGACATAATGGTTGCAATTTCTTCAATTTTGGTATCCTTGGAGATTGAAACAGGTTTGTCGCAATAAATATCTGCCACCGTGGTCCCGGCAATTTTTTTTACTTCCTGTTCAAGCCGGTCATGGCTTTCGAGATAAAAAAAGCTGTCAAGGATGGTGACTACTGTTGGCAGATGCACCTTTTTTCTTTGAGCTATCAGATCGCTTTCGGTCACAATGCCAACAAGCTTGCGGTTTTCGTCGACTACCGGGGCGCCGCTTATATTGTTCTCGGCAAGTGTTAAAGCGAGATCTTTTACAGATGTTTCTCTGGTAACGGTTACTACCTTTTTTGTCATGATATCTTCGGCAACGAGCATATTAGACCTCCACAATTCTTTTTATGCAACATGGAATCATATCTGCCAGTTCTGATGCGGTAAAACCTTGACCAAATTTTTTAAACAACCTATCACCAGCATTACCATGAATGTACACCGCACCACAGGTTGCCTGATGACAGGATAAACCCTGGGCGATAAAGGCACCAATTGTACCGGCCAGGACATCGCCCATGCCACCTGCTGCCATTCCCGGGTTGCCACTGGTATTGATAACAATATTTTCTCTGTCTGAAGTTATGACGGTAGCAGAACCTTTCAGGATTAAAATTGATTCGTGCTGGTCATTTTGAAAAACCTGGCAGCCTTTAATGGCTGATTCTACACGATTATTGTTGATCTCCTCGGTTGATACGTCAAGAATTCTTGAGAGTTCTCCTGGGTGAGGGGTGAAAATTCGAGGACCTGCAGGAGGTTTTAATTGCTGTTTATGTTGTGCCAGAATGGTTATGGCATCTGCATCAATGACCATTGGAATTTTAATCGATTGGTAGAGATGAATAACCAGTTCTGCAGTAGGTTTGGCAGTTCCAAGTCCAGGACCCAGGATGACCACATTCTTGCCATCAACATTTTGTTCTATAACCTTGAGGTCATCAATATTGAGATGTGATGAAGACGCCGGTAACGGGATGGTCATTGCTTCAGGAAGAGATATCTCAAATATGTTGTTGAGATTGTCGGGCACACAGAGACTTACCAGACCGCTGCCACTACGAATTGCACTTCGTGCTGCCAGAATTGCTGCGCCGGTTTTTCCTTTTGATCCGGCAAGAACGAGACAATGGCCATGGGAACCTTTATGGGACTGTATCTGCCGCTCCAACGAGGAGAGAATTGGGCTGGCAAATTCACGAGTAAGTAATTGTGTAGGGATATGCTTTTGATGTGCGGTCTCCGGTGGAATCCCGATATCAATGATATGAAGTTTGCCAGTCAGACGGGTGTTACAGTGAACAACTTGACCTGCCTTTGCATACCCGTAGGTTGCTGTATGGGTTGCTTTCAGGCATTTGCCGTATATTCTTCCCGTATCCGAGTTCATACCCGATGGACCGTCGACTGCAACTATTGGAGTACTGCTGATGAAGTCTGATTTGTTAAAAAGGTCAATGGCATCAGCATAGTGTCCTGTAATTTCTCTGGAAAGTCCAATTCCAAACAAGGCATCGATTATGGCGTAACAGGGAAGTCCTCTGGATTCGATTTGTTTGAAGAGTACAGGAATTGTTTGAACGCGAGCCTCGGTGTCAATAACGTGAAATGGCAGTTTTAATGCTCTGATGATATTGAGGTTTACTGCAGCATCTCCTTTTAATTCATCGGGATTGACTAAAAAGAAAAAAAAGGGCTGGCATCCCCTCTGGTGGAGATGTCTGCCAATGACAAGTCCATCGCCCCCGTTATTGCCGGGGCCAACCAAAATAACGGAAAATGTGTTATCCGGGGAACCCAGTTCTTGTTCCATCATATGTACGGTCCCCACACCGGCGTTTTCCATGAGAACAATGCTTGGGATACCAAATTTTTTTATGGCAATCTGTTCAAGGTCTTTCATTTCAGAGGAATTGGGAAGTATCATATACATCTCCTGATCAGAGTAACAAGTAAGCGATAGAACAAAAACAAGTATTTCAGAGAGTATTGTACAACAACAGCTGTAAAAAATCAAATCACAACAGAGGGTTAGCTCTGATCATCCTGGCTGTTTTGTCTCTTGGAAATAAGGTTGCTGCAAAATTTACAAGGGGTGAAATTTGCTTGAAATGCTATTTCTATATTTTTAAATTCGATGGAACAATGTTTACAGTCATAAAATTCACATTCGGGTAGATGAAACACTCTGGTTTTGGCATTTGCTTTGATCGTGGTTCTTTTCTTAAACAGCCGGCTTGCCAGTTTATCGTAGCTTGAAAAGGTTGTTATTGGCTGGGTCTGTACCTTTTTTCTGAACACAAGAAGTGAGTTGAAATAGTTCATCATGCGTTCAGTTAGTGTCGACCAGATAGTTGCCATTTTCTCTGGGATCAGCGGCAGTTCGTTGGCCGAACGCCAGATCAAAATGATAGTGAAAAAAAGATAAAAGGTGTTTGGAAGCCACATGGCAATAAAAATTGGAAAATTTGTGTCAGCAGAGACAATTTTCGCAAAGGTGAACATGACATAATAAGAAATAAAGACTATCAGCCCAAAAGGTATTCCTATTGCCTTTTTGCCAGGGCCTGCCTGCAAACCGAGAGGAAGCCCTATTAGAGCAAGAATGACGCAGCCAACCGGAAGAACAAGACGTTTATGAACTTCGGTTATGAATACCTTGCCAGGTCTTGTTTCGGTTCCGTAAATGTCAGCCATTTCGAGAAGCTCGGTCATGGTTAATGTTCCACGATTGAGCTTTTTCCGTTTAGACCCGGGAGCGGACAGGGGAATGGTGATTTTATATTTATCAAAAAGAATGATCTGGGAATCAACATTGTCCGGACGGTGCAGGCTTCCGTTTTCGAGTGTTATGGTAATGAGAAAATTGCCAAGGTCGGTTTTCATTCGACCATGCTCTGCCATGGTTATTGACGGGGTTTCCTGGTTTCGCATATCGGAAACCCATACCTTTTGCCAGATATTTGTTTCTGGATTTACATCATCCACATAGACGACAATATCTCCCAGAGCTTCGGTAAATTCTTTTTCCTTGATCCCTTTATCAATTTTTTCTTTCAGAAGTTGGTAGGTGAAAAACTCAATATTTTTTTCACTTACAGGAATAAGTTTGATTGAGAAATAGGCAGTTAGCAGACCTAATGAAAGGGTTACCAGGATCACAGGTAGCAGCATTTGATAGATACTTACCCCTGCCGCTTTAAGGGCTAAAATTTCAGTGTCGTTGGAAAGCCTGGAAAAGGCGAGGGTGACGCCAATCATCGCAGACATCGGTATGGTATATAAAAAAATGTTTGGGAAGAGGTAGGAAAAAATCTTGATAAAATCAACAAAACTTACTTCAAGTTCGAGAACAAAATTCAAGAAAGGTATGAGTTTGACCAAAAAAAACACACTGTTCATGATCATAAAACTGGCGAAAAATGGAGCGAGCATTTCACTTGCCAGATATGAGTAAAGAAGCAATGGTGGCTTTTTGAACGTATTCATAAAAAGAACGTGGTATTTTTGGTCATCGGTTTTTATTGCCGGAGACAATACTGAAAAAGGAACGTTTCCTCAACAATAATATATGGTATATGATAGCTGTCATACTTTTCAATTGTAGAAAAGGGTTGTGTCATATTATCGGTAAAATGTGAAATCTATTTTGAATAGAAGAGGTAAAAATGTACTTGTTTGAAACAGCAGAAGGGGATAAATGGGTCTGTGTTAACTGTGTTCAGGAAAAAGAGCAGGAAATTCTTCAGAAAAGATGGGAATTTATTTTCGAGAAGAATGAACCAGAGCTGCGGTGTGGTATTTGTGGACACGGAGACTTTGATTTTGAAGATTAGCCATTCGGGGAAATTGATATGCTCCCCGAATGGCATTTAACGGGTTTATTGGAATTTTGAATCTGTCAGCGGAACCTCAATGGTGGAATCAAGCCAGCGTGCGTCCCACCATTCTTTGGGGTTTACGAAGATTCCGTTAACCAGCATTGAAAAATGGAGATGGTCTCCGCCCGCCATTCCACTTATGCCGGTTTGACCGATAACAAAACCTTTTTCTACCATATCGTCCAATGCAACATTGATTTGACTCAAGTGGGAATAAAGACTGAAAACCCCTTGACCATGATCCAGTAAGATCATATTGCCATATATCCCTAAATAGTCAGCATAAATTACTCTTCCGGTATTTGCAGCTTTAACCTGTGCCCTTTTTGTGGAGGCAATATCGGCTCCAAGATGTACCTGTTTGTCAATTGCCTTCCCATTGTAATAATAGGTCCGATGATCGGCAAAGCCAGCTCTTGCGCTGCCTGCCATCCTGAGAAATAATCCCTGCCATAGTCGTTGGGAGGAAGGGTGCTGGCAGAGAGAGAATATCTTTGAATTATTGTCCTTTCTCATCTGGCGATTAATATGCAGATATTGCTCAAGTGGGCTGCCTTGCAGCTCAGGGTGCATACTCTGAAATTCAGGCAGTTTTTTGTTCAGGAAGTTGTCCCCCACATTGATACGGTCTTTTTTGAATGTCTTTGCCTTGAATATCGAAGAAACGGGGGATCTGGCAACGTTTCCGGCCTGATCTTCAGCAAAAATAAAGGCTTTTGGAAAAGTTGTCGAATTGAAAGGAAGTCCAAAATAACTGATATATAAATCATCTCTTCCTTCATCAACCAGAAAGGCTGGATGAAATACACCATTAATATCCAAACCTGACTTTATCGGGTTACCGGTGATTTTATATATAAAAATTCCTGTCCCACCCGGGTTAATGTAGCGTTCTCCATGCAGGATATTGATTTTCGGAGCAATGGTGTCGATATTGATGTTGACCGAAATGCTGTTCTTATTCCCTGATTGAATATTTCTAAACGAATGATCTTCCGCTTCAACATGCAGTGTTGCAGAACCTTCTTTTAGACCGAGTTTCTTAGGCTCTATGGTGAGTTCGATATTCACTGGAGAGGTGTTTGGCGCATTATAGCTCTGGCGTTCGAAGCTCTGGTCGTGGAGAGTTTTGGTTGTATTGCCCTGTTGCAGGGTTACCTTGACCGTTTTAAGTCCGGTTTCTGAATCAACCGCTGATATTTTAATGGTATGTTCTAAACCAAAATCTTTTTCGGCTCCTGTTATTGCCAATTCTGGTTTTTCTCCCTCAAAAAAGACCAGGTACGCGAAACTTCCTGCACCGACTAAAATAAGGAAGAACAGGGTAAATAAATACATTTTCCATGAAGACTTTTTGTTCCGAAAAATACTTTTCATAAGGTTTGCAACTCTCTGTAATTAAATATTAATTTTGCCAGATGATTTCATACTTTTCAATATGAAGCTCATTTGACGGGGCAACCACAATTCTTTTGCCAGTGTCATGTTCGACCTGGGCAGTGGTTTTTTTCTCAGCTTTTAACAGCATATCAGCAATTCGAGGATGAACCCGTAAGGTAACCGTATTTCCTCCAGCCCGGTGGGCATTACGGTTAAGCTTGCGAAAAATGTCATAGCAAATAGATCTCCGTGATTTTAACATCCCCTCGCCGGCACAATAATGACACGGTTCACACATCAACTGATAGAGATTTTCGCTGTTTCTTTTTCTGGTCATTTGGACCAGACCAAATTCTGACAGTTTAAGAATATTGATTTTACTTTTGTCATTTTTAACCGCTTCCTTGAATGTCTCAAAGAGTTTGTCTCGATGCTCTTCTTCCTCCATGTCGATAAAATCAATAATGATTATGCCGCCAATGTTTCTCAGACGTAGCTGAAATGCGATTTCCTTTGCTGCTTCAAGATTGGTTTTAAAAATGGTTTCATTAAGATTATCCTTGCCGACAAACCTGCCGGTATTGACATCAATAACCGAGAGCGCTTCGGTACTTTCTATGATGATATAGCCGCCTGAACGCAGCCATACCTTTTTGTCAATGGCCCGGCTGATTTCGGTATCCAGTCCCCGGGATTCAAAAAGGCGGTCGTTTGCCTGATGCAGGTAGATTTTTTCTCTGAGCTGTGGGGCAAAATGTTCAACAAAGTGCAGGAGTTTATCGTGGGCTTCTTTGTCATCAATTGTCAGTTTGTCAACGTCGTTGGTGAAGAGATCTCTTATTGATTTGAGTGTAATATCAATATCTTCGTAAACAATTGAAGGTGCTTTTGCCGTTTTTGCCGTATCCTGAATATCTTCCCACAGATGCAGGAGGTATTCCATATCAGCTTCAAGCTCGCTCGGGTCAGCGAATTCTGCAACTGTTCGGACAATAAAGCCGGTGCCTTCCGGACGAAGCTGCTCTATCTTTTCCTTCAAGCTTTCTCTGACCTCGGTATCTTCGATTTTTCTTGAGATACCGATATGATCGGTGAGGGGAATGTAGACAAGATTCCGGCAAGGTAAAGTTATATGGCATGTCAGTCTTGCCCCTTTGGTACCGATAGGATCTTTACTGACCTGAACCAGAACCGTCTGCCCTTCGACCAGCAGATCTTCTATGTTATGTCCATGAGCACCCTGTTTTTCATATTCCGGAAATGACGGGTCAAGAAGTGTTTTATCCGGGTTGGTGCTGGAGTATGGAAAATCAATGCATTTATTATCGTCAGGTACAAAAATGTCATCAACATATAAGAAGCCGGTTCTGTCCAGACCAATATCAACGAAAGCTGCCTGCATTCCCGGTAATACGCGAACAATCTTGCCCAGATAAATATTGCCCATCAGCCCTTTTTCTGTGGGCCTTTGCATATGAAATTCCGTAAGATTACCTTCTTCCAGCAAGGCAATACGAACCTCGTAGGGTCTGGAATTTATAAGTATTTCGGTAGCCATGAAAAAAATTACTGCTATATTTTAAATTCCCCGATGGGAAATGTTTTTCTATTCAAAGCTGTAACTATACATTATTTTAGAGTAAAAAACTGCAAGAATAATATAAAACCTGGTAGCAAAAGTGGGGTGGCAAGGTGTCCTTTCTCAGCTGTATTATCCCAACCTTTAATCGTGAATTCTATCTCGGTGGTGCAATCGATTCGGTTCTGGCACAAACCAGAGTACCTGACGAATTGATAATAGTTGATGATGGTTCAACAGATGCCACCAGAAAACTTGTTTCAGGGATCCGGGAAAACACAAACGTTACTGTGCGCTATTTTTATCAAGATAATCAGGGGCCTGCTGCTGCCAGAAATCTTGGTATCAAGCAGGCGAAAGGTGAATATCTCATTTTTCTGGATTCTGACGATCGATTCACCAAAAAAAAGATAGCAACTCAATTTCAGGCGTTAACATCTCAACCAGAGTATCTTATTAGCCATACAAACGAAAAATGGCTCAGGAACGGTCTTCATCTAAATAAGAAGAAACGGCATCAGCCACAACATGGAGACATATTTTTTCACTGTCTTGAATTATGTGCAGTTGGTATGTCAACGGTTATGGTTCATAGAAAAATATTTGAGATATACGGCATGTTTGATGAAAGTTTGCCATGTTGTGAAGATTATGATTTCTGGCTGCGGGTTGCAGCTCATGAGCCTTTTCTTCTGGTTGATGAACCATTTACCATTAAGCAGGGGGGGCGTGCCGATCAGGTTTCATCGATATATCGGGTTGGGATGGATGTCTTCAGGATAAGATCTCTTGAGAAGTTTATCGACAACAGAAAAATTTTGCAAAATGCTGTGCAATTCAAGGAACTGGTCAAAGAGTGCATTAAAAAATGTGAGATTTATGGTAAAGGCTGTCTGAAACATGATAAGGTCGAAGAGGGGAAGATGTATTTAAAAAAAGCCGAAGTTTTACAAGGGTATTTAAGTCGGGAGGAATTGTAGAAATGTCATGGAGTGATCCTTCAAAATATGTACAGCATATCTACGTTGAGGAATCCTGTTTGCCTCTTGACTATACCCGGGAAATACTTGACAGGGTAAAACTGCCCTATTCCGTAATCGAAGATCGCACAACACCAGGAAATATTGCCGGGGAGTACCCCGATAACCTGACCCAGGGAAAAAAACACCTGTTGCTTGCCAAAAACAGAGGGACTTTTTTTAAGCCTTGTCCGGCAACCAGAGAGTATACATGCTGTGAGTATCACGTGCTTAATATCGGCATGAACTGTCCAATGGATTGTGTGTATTGTATTTTGCAGGCGTATCTCAACAACCCATGGCTTTCATTTTACATGAATATTGATCAGATGTTCGATGAGATGGATACAATATTTGCGACAAAGGGCGATGA
>PDWI01007825.1_pt1 | contig 12784 bp, 11 predicted proteins | sample 1430891 | NCBI WGS metagenome assembly PDWI01 (sample SAMN01162508, study PRJNA174530) | Oral metagenome, whole genome shotgun sequencing project. | biome: Marine environment; feature: Marine mammal; material: Swab sample of the gingival sulcus; isolation source: swab sample of gingival sulcus... | reverse complement strand
TTTTAATAGATAAACTTATTATAATAGAAATGCCGTTTATAGAATTTTCAGATTTTAATAGTGTAAACAATAAATCAATTATAGCAATACTTCAAGATTTAAAAAAAATAGCTTGGCTGTCATTAGATTTTGAGCCCAAAAATGTAAAGCAGCTTAATGGCAAATTAATATTTCTTGATATTGGATTATTCTTTGTTCCTTTTTATGAAGACGGTTTTATAACTATGTGTAAAAGAGCATATATAACATCTCATTTTTTTAATTCAAATAATTTGAAAACGTATCTAAGAAAAGCTATTACAGAAATTGATTTTTCTTTTTTGCCGGACAATATAAATCATCAAAAACAATTTATTACATTTTACAGAGAAGCAAACAAATGAAAAAGAAACAATTTTACATAGATTTATTGGGTTGTGAAAAAAGAAAATTAGATGCCGAAAAAATTATTAAATTTTTTAAAGCCAATAATTATGAGCATTCCAAAAATAAAGGCAACATAAAAAATGTAGATACTGTAATTTTTGTATCCTGTGCTTTTAATGATGAATTTACTGAATTATCAAAAGAAAAAATAAAGTCATTACTTAAAGAAAAAAGTAAAGATGCAAAATTCATATTATCAGGTTGTTTGACTGATATTCATCAAGACTTTCTAATAGACAATAATATTAAAAACTTTGCCGGACCACGAGAATTAAGTAAAATAAATTCATTCATTAACCATGAAATTAGTATTGATGAAATACCCGAACAAAATATTTCTTTTTTTGACAATAAAAAATATCCAATACCTGATACAGAATATCGGTCAGAATTATTAAAAGAGTATGTAAATGCTAAAAATGCTTATAAAATACGTGTTACTTGGGGTTGTTTAAGTAATTGTTCTTATTGTGCAGTAAAAAAAGCAACAAAAAAACTGAAAAGCAAGCCATTGTGTGAGATTCAAAAGGAAATTGATACGGGGCTTTCACTTGGGTATAAGGATTTTTTCATAACAGGCGGAGATGTAGGAGCTTATGGTGTTGATATTAGTGTTAATATTACTCATCTTATAGAATTATTAACATCAAGAAAAGACATAAATTTATTTATTCAAGAATTTAATGTTCAGTGGTTAATAAAGCATAGTAAAAATCTGGGTAAAATTTTACTAAAAAACATAAATAATTACAATAAGCTATTTATTAATATTCCAATACAGTCCGGAAGCAATATAGTTTTAAAAAAAATGAGACGTAGTTATAAAAGTGAAGACATTTTTAAAGCCATTTCTGAGATTAGGTATTGTAATCATAAAATTAAAATTGGTTCTCATTTTATTGTTGGGTTTCCAACTGAAACAGAGAATGAATATTTAAAAACAAAAGATTTAATTTCAAAATTGAGACTTGACTTTAATATGATTTTCACATATAGTGATAAATCTCAAAATAAAATATACTCAAAAGAAGATATTATTCCCTTAGAAACTGCAAACAAAAGACGTTACGAATTACTTACTATTCAAAAAAATATTGATATTGAAGAAAATAAATATTTGGACATCAATAAAGTAAATATAAACAGACTTAATATTTTTAAAACAGTAGAAGGTTGGCTAACAGAGAAAGAAGCGGAATTACTTTACAATACTGCAAAAATTTCAAGCGGTAATATTGTAGAAATTGGAGCATGGAAAGGCTTATCAACAATATTTCTGTCGCTGGGATTAATTCAAGGGAAAAATGATAACAAAATATATTCAATTGACCACCATACAGGTTCAAAAGAGCATCAAAAAAAAAATTGTGAAATCTTTACATTGCCTGAATTTTCAGAAAATATCAGAAAATTTAACGTTGGACATGTAATAAGAACAGTTGTAACAACATCAGCAAAAGCTAGTAAACACATAAACAGTAAAATTTCATTAATATTTATTGATGGTTCGCATGAATATAAAGATGTAAAAAATGATTTTATACTTTGGTGGCAAAAATTAGAAATAGGTGGGATAATAATGTTTCACGATACATTATCAAAAAAAGGAGTTTCAAAATTTGTCGATGAAATAATACTACAAAGAGGTGATATTGGAACACCAAAAATTTTACATGAAATTACTTATTTCCAAAAAATAAATAATGACCCTGAAAATATTAAAAAGAACAAATTTTTTATTGCTCAAAAAGAAAAGGCTAAAAATCAATTAGAAAGATTGAAAGGATTAAAATTATGATTTTACCATTTATTCCCAAAAACATTCAAATAGAAATATCAAATAGGTGTAACCTTAAATGCCCAATGTGTCCTCGTGGACAAAATAAAGCAATAAGAAACAAAAATGATATTAGTATTGAATTTTTTAAAGGTATAATTTCGGAGCTGCAAGAACATAATCCCAAAATACAACTTTGGAATTATGGAGAGCCTTTTTTACATAAACAGGCAAATGCATTAATCAAATCTATTCCTAAAAAGTTTTCAGATTGTTCAATTTCTACTAACGGACATTTTATGACAAGAGAACTTGCTAAGAGTATTATTTCAAGTGGAATAACAGAACTAATTTTTGCAATTGACGGAATTACAGAAGAAACATATAGAAAATATAGAATTAACGGTTCATTATCAACTGTTTTAGCGAATTTAAGAACATTTAGCGAATTAAATTTTGATAAAAATATAAAAGTAACAATTCAATTTATTGCGTTTAAACATAATTTACATGAAATACCTTCACTTGGAAATTTCTTCTCATCATTCAATGTTGATAGTATAAAAGTTAAATCAGCAATGTTAATGACAATTAACAAAAAAGAAGACTTGGGAACTGCAAAAAAGTATCTGTCTTTTCAATATGAAGGAGAAAGATATAAAATTGAAAATTCAAAAGTTGTTCCCAAAGGAATGTTTTTAAGTCATTGTAATGTAATTGAAAATTCCTTTGTAATTACAACAGATGAAAAAATACTTCCTTGTTGCTGGGACTATGCAGGAAAGCATGAAATTAATACGATTAAAGATTGGATAAGAACAAAGGAAATTATTAATTCAACAGAATATCCGGGAATGTGTAATAAATGCCCTATAAGGTACAATCACACTTTTTCTTGGGACTGGGATAAAGTTCCAAGCATTAATTATTAAATGATTTTAGATGAATAAAAAAGCAATAATATTACTAAGTGGCGGAATTGACAGCACAGCAACTCTTGTTTATGCAATAAAACAAGGGTTTGAGTGTTATGCAATAAGTTTTGATTATAATCAGAAACATAAAATAGAATTGGAATATTCCAAAAAGCTTACTCTGAAATATAAAATAAAAGAGCATAAAATTGTTAAAATTGATATAAATAGTATAACGCCATCTGCATTAACTAATGAAAGTTTAAAAATCCCAAAATATAATAATTCAAACGATTTACCGAACAATATTCCTGTTACTTATGTTCCGGCAAGAAATCTGCTTTTTTTGTCCTATGCTTTATCTTGGGCGGAAAGTTTAGGAATAACAAACATTTTTTTTGGAGCCAATAAAAATGATGAGATTGGCTACCCTGATTGCAGACAGGAATTTTTTAAAAAATTTGAAGATATAGCAAATATTGGGACATCATTTATTAATTCAACAGAAAGAATTAAAATATTAACGCCGTTTATTAATTCAAATAAAGAAGAAATCATTAACTTTGGCATTCAAAACGATATAGATTTTTTAGATACATTTACTTGTTATGACCCCATCAAAAATAAACCTTGTGGTAAGTGTTATAGTTGCATAATACGAAATGAGGCATTTGAAAAATTGGGAAAAAAATAGTCTTATAATTGCGTAACAAAGCCCATATAAACAACTGTTTTACAACACATTACAAAACAACCAAGCTATTCTTCCCCAACAATACCAATGTAAAAAAACGATGTATAGTGAGCATGGTTAAAATATTTGAATATCTGCAACTATCATCAGGTGAAAAAACGAACTGAGTAAAAGAAAAGTTAAAAGACAAGTTTAATCCATTTCTCCTTTAGTGAGATAAATTTTTAGCCGAAAAAGAGAAAGGATATTATTAGAAAAATCTTCTGTAAATAAACAAAAAAATGTACTTTTGTTGAGTGAAAAAATTGCTTGTACGGTTCTTAGAAGGGCATGAGTTGCCCGATACACACAACTAAAAAATAAAGATAATACATTTGGGAGTAATGTTTTAATTATCTTTGAAAAAAAATGTAGTAGTTATATTTAAAATAAAAAAATGAAATTTGAAATACAAAATTTGGGCTATATTGACAATGCCACAATTGAAATTGGAGATTTGACAATAGTGTGTGGATATAACAATACAGGAAAAACCTATTTGAGTTATGCTTTGTGGGGTTTTTTCGAAACGTGGATAAATTATAGCAATTTTAAATTTATTGATAAATATTTTAAAGATTATTCAGATAAGGGAGTGGTTTCATTTGATTTAAAAAAGCATGAAAAAGAGATATTAAAATCTTTTTCAAATATAGCTCTACATTATGGTGCTAATATTCAATCTATTTTCAGTATAGGTGAAGATTTTTTTGCAAAAACAAAAATTACAACAATTGAGGAGAAATTAAAATTTAATTATAATGAGCATTTTGAAGAAAAAATTTCGTTCAATAATGGAGTCGATATTTTATTAACAAAAAAAGAACAAAGCTCAATTATTGAAATGAATATTCTTTCAGAAAAATCAAACAATGTAATTCTGCCAAGAACAATTTTTTTTAAGATTTTTAGTGATTTCATTTCAAAAAACTATTTTCAAAAACTATTTCCACGTCCATTCATAATAACAAGTGAAAGAACAGGTATCTCATTGTTTTTTAAAGAACTTGATTTTAATAAAAATGATATTATAAATAAAATTTTAAAAAAGAAAACTCTGAAAGAACATGATATGCTTGAAATTTTGATAAATCGAGTTTCAAGATATGCAGAGCCAATTAAATCAAATGTTGATGACATAAGAGATTTATCTCAAATTGCTAAATATAAAAGTTTTATAGTAAAAGATAAAGACCGTAAAGAGTTTAAAGAACTGATAAAACTTTGGAATGAAATAATACAGGGAACATATAAAGTAACAGATAATGAAATATTTTTTGTTCCGAAAAAAGAACGTAATCGAGAAAAAGTTGCACTACCGATTTATGCTTCGTCTTCGGCTGTTAAATCGTTATTATTACTTGATATATATATCAGAAACATCGCAAAAGTTGGCGATATTTTGTTCATTGACGAGCCTGAATTAAACTTACATCCTGAAAATCAACGAAAATTAGCAGATTTATTTGTGAGATTAACCAATATGGGTGTAAAAATTTTTATTACAACTCATAGCGATTATTTAATGAAAGAACTAAATAATTTAATAATGTTGTACGACTCCTCAGATAAATCTAATTTGATAAAAAAATACAAATATTCAACTCTAAGTGCAATTCATAAAGATAAGATAAAGGCTTATGTTGCAGAGGAACACCGATTAATACCAATTGAAGTTAGTAACGAAGGATTGGAAACAGATATTTTTGATAAAACTGCCATGCTTATGAATGAAACAGGTGATGATATTTATTATTCTAAAAACAAATAATTATGACAATTGACATTCTAAGAGGCACAAATAACAATCAAGGAATTTTTGTTGAAGATAATAAACTAAGATTTACCGTAGATGAACAAAATAATTCTATTTCAATTAAAGAAAGTGGGCGAGATGCAAAACTAAAAAAAATAACAATTTGCGACATTTCCGAGCAAACTATTGGAATAAAAATGGATGCTTACGGAAAAGAAATTTGCAACTTCTTGAATAATAGCACAAAAAATATAAATAAAGGGAGTGATGCTTTAATTTATACAGACTGCGTCGGTGATATATATGAAAATACTGATATACTTAACAAAAAATTCATAATTATAGCAGATCTAAAATCAAATGACCCCAAAGGTTTTGATTTACAAATGAAAAGTACATACGCATTTACTGAATATGTAAAAGCTATTGTTAATCAGTTTTATCCTGAGAATGACATAGCAGATTACAAAATAATTTTTGTTTTATTTTCATCAAAGCGTAAACCAAAATCGTGTACCCGCAGAAAAAACTCTCGTTATGGAAAAATAAGGGAACAAAATGGAATTAAATATTTAGATTGTTACGCTTATGGTGATAAATATAAATTTCATTTGAAAAAAATAATAGAAGAGTATAGTGTGTAACTCTGTTCTTTTTCTTGGCGCAGTTTACTGTATTGATAACAACCTGCTTCACTCGCTCCACCCATTAACAAGCCCCACTCTACAAACTGATATAAGTACCAAAAAATTAGGGAACAAATTTGCCCCCTAATTTCATTTTTAAATATACTTAAGCTCAAAATTATCTTCTATTATTATAATTTCAATTTTTTTCGTATACGTTTTGGCAATGCGTTTTTATTAATCATAATATCAGTGGTTTGCAAACGAACAAATGGTACTGATACATAAAAATAGCCATCAAACGGACCTGATTTACCCCACGAATTTTTTACTATATAATAAGGCGTACCGTTTTTATCTTTCGCTTTTCCTATTATGTGCATACCGTGGTCGTCTGTTGTGTTGTAATTATCAAAAGCTTCTTGACGCATCTCTTGAGTAACTTTTTTCTCTTTGCCGGGTTTGTCAAATCTATACAAAAGTTCGCTTTTTTCTCTATCCGACAATTCTGTCCATTTAGATAATTCCAAATCGTTCATGCTTTCAATATCGGCTTCGGGCAAAACAGCCAAACCGTTTTTGCTATACGAAAATCCTTTATGACTAACATCGGCTGCCCACGCTACGGTATAGCCTTCTTCCAACGAATGGTCTATTATTTCTACCAAATCGTCTAATTTTACGTTATATGCAGCATGCCACAACCAGTTATCCGGTACCTCAACTATGAAAGGCTCATAGAAAGAATGATGCGAGAACGAAGTTACTTCAATATAATCATCAGGATTTAAACCCATGTAGTCTTTCACAAAACTTTTTGGCGAATAACTTACACCTTTGTAGGTGAATTTTTCAGGAAGTTTGCCCAAATAAGCATCTAAATCCGATTTTATTGTTTTTTTCCATACCGGTGTAATGGTACGGTTCTTATTTTCTTTTACAGCTTTTACTTTTTTCAATAATATTTCATCAAGTTCGCCGTGTACATGTTTATCCGTACCGTATTGCAAACCTGAATATACCTCTTCCGGCACAAGTCCGTAATGTTTCATAACATGAGTAACATCGTGGAAAGCACCACCGCCGCCAAAGTTCAAATAACCATGCATACGCACATATTTAATGGCTTTGTCGTAATAGCAATTATGAACAATAAACATCTCTGATAAATCTACATTGCCTTTGCCTACGCGCAAAAGTTCCGATTCTAAAAACGAAATAGCTGAGAAACTCCAACACGTACCCGAACGATATTGATTTGGCACTTTGGTATGAGGTAGTCTGAAATCATCTTTAAATCCATAACCTCCTTTAGTGGGGTCGTTAGTTTTTTGGGCATTTACTACCCCAAAGAACAGAAATGTAAATACGGTCAATAAAAAAAAAGTTTGTTTCATTTTGTTTTATTTTTAAAAATTAATTAATTATAACGAATTTTCTTACGAACTAAAATCTGAAATATCTATACCTATCAAACTCCATTTTCCGTTTTTCTTTCCGAGATAGTATCTGACATCGGTTGCTGTATTTAATATTTTAATTTGAACTTGTTTTCCAAGGTTTTTAGCTTTTTGCTCATCTTCTTTGGATAGTCCTAATTCGTATTCTATCATTATCTCGGCAGTAGTTTGAAATTTTTTGTCACCTTTTACTTTTTCGGCAAAACAGCCTTCTTTACCCCATTTGTATTCATCCATATTGAATTTAGGCCATTTGCCAAATTCAATTTTACAATTTACGGGAGATTTAATAAGGCTTTCCATAGTACTTAAATCTTTTGTAAATGATATAATATAAAATGCTCCCGGATTGGTAATTAATAAAACGCCTTGTTTATCGTAGAAATAGTTACTTATTTTATTAAAATCACTGTGCATTTTTTCAAGAAAGTCAGTAATTTCGGCAAGTTCTTGTTCTTCTTGCGAAACTGCTTTGCTTTGGCTTACTATGCCTGTTTTCAGCGAGGTTTGCGAACCAAAAACCCAACCGGTTTTTCCGTTAAATTCAATTTCGTACCAGAAATCAGCATTGCCTTTTATTGTTTGCTGTTCGCCTTTTTGCAATACTTTACATTTATCGCCGTCGTTGAGTTTCATTACCACTTCGCCCGTTGTCGGTGCATTGCGTACCCATATTTCTTTTCCCTCTATGGTAAGAAATTGCTCGGCTTTTGTGTTTTCTTCACCCGTTTTAACATTTTGGGTGGGGGTGTTTTTTTTATCATTGTCTGTTTCAGTTTCGCTGTTACACGAAAACAGAAAAAATATTAAACTGAAAAATAATACAGTAAATCTCATAAATATAAATATTTAGTTATTATTTGAAAAATATTTCGTTAATTAAAATATTGAAAATCAGTAATTTAGATAGGGATACTTAATTCTGCGTAAAACGCTTATAATCAACATATTACATAGCGTATAATTATATTTTAAACCCCGGCAGAAAATCTTTAGCCAAAGCTCCCATTTCTTTTTCATGCAGTTCTTCTGCCATTTTCATAGCTTTATTTAGGGCGGCAACACACAAATCTGAAATCGACTCCGTATCGCCTGCAAGCGACTCGTCTATCCAAATATCTTTTACTACTTTGTTGCCGTTTACAGTAGCTTTAACAAGCCCTTTTTCTACCTCAGCTGTAAGGTTGGCAGCTTCCAATTTTTCTTTTATCTCATAGCTTTGCTCCTTAACTTGAGCCATCATTTTTTCTAACATATTGTTTTTAATTAATAATTCGTTATCCTTTCATTTAAACAACTGGTAATCAGGAATTTAACTTGCGTCAAAACATATCAATAACTATTTGATTACCACCTTGTTAAACTCTCAATTACTTACATGTGGGCTTCGCTGTTTTTCAATTTAACGAAGCGTTTACTATTATTATATTTTATCTTAAGGTCGGATAAAAAGCATCTTCAATATGCTCTATATCAAACTCATCGCCTTGCTTAACCAAAGACATAATATCAAAACGTGCTTCCAAATCAATTTCATGTTTTTCAATATAGGCATTGGCGGCTTCTATAATGAATTTTTGTTTCTTTTTCGTAACAGCCTGAAAGGGTTGTTGAAAATATGTTCCACTTCTACTTTTTACTTCAACAAAAACTATATAGTCCTCTATTTCAGCTATAATATCAAGTTCCAAATGCTTATATCGCCAATTTCTATGACGTATTTTGTAACCTTTTTTTTTCAAAAAATTACATGAAGCATCTTCGCCGGCACTGCCAAATTGAATATTTTTTGCCAAAAATGTAAAATTTATAATACCTTTACAATTTTAAAAGTTAAAATTATATATTTTTTTGAAATCTAAGAAATATTTAAAATATAATAAATGTTAAAACAACTTTATTTTTTACCGATTACAATAATTTTGTTAGGATTATTAATTGGAGCAACAATAGATTCAAACAAAGATTTTGAAGGTAAAATATTGTATCAAAGGGCTGCATTGAACGATACTTCTAATATTGAGCTATATATAAAAGCTGCCAATGTTAGAATTAATTATTATGATAATTCAGGCGTGCTAAACAAATATAAACTTATAGATTTCAAAGAAAAAAATTACTATACAGTAAATCCAAGGAAAAAACTATACGTTCAAAGTTCCTTTTCAGACGAAAAAAATATTCCCGACAACGATGCGGAAATAAAAAAAACAAAAAATTGTAAAAAAATATTAGGACACACCGGATACCAATGGATTGTTAAAAATAAAAAACGTAACTCCGTTGTAAGTTATTGGGTTGCAGAAGGCAATTGCAATCAATACACCTTTATATTAAATACCATAAACAATACCGATAAAATAATTAATTATTTCAATAAAATTTCGAATAACAAAGGGTGGCAAATTTTAGAAGCCGAAGAATTTTCGCTTGTGCGAGAAAAAAGAATGTGCCTTAAAGCCTTAGAAATAAAAAAAGAAAAATTTAATGATAAATTGTTTCAATTACCGGACAATTTTAAGTTATTCGAATAATTTTTCAAAAAATATCAAACTTTAGATTTATGAAAAACTTTAAACGCTATTTAGTAACCTCTGCATTACCTTATGCCAACGGACCCGTACACTTAGGACACGTAGCCGGAGTATACTTGCCATCAGATATTTATGTGCGATATTTACGCTTGCAAGATAAAGACGTGGTATGGGTATGCGGCTCAGACGAACACGGAGTACCAATTACACTGAAAGCAAGAAAAGAGGGGGTAAGTCCGAAACAGATTGTAGACCGTTACCACAAAATAATAAAAGATGCGTTTGAAGAATTTGGAATATCATTTGATATTTATTCGCGCACCAGCTCGGCGGAACACTACAAAACGGCACAAGAATTTTTCAAAACTTTGGAACAAAAAAAAGAATTTATTATTAAAACCTCCAAACAATTCTACGACCCCGAAGCCGATATGTTTCTTGCCGACAGATACCTACAAGGCACATGTCCGCATTGCGAACACGAGGGCGCTTATGGCGACCAATGCGAAGCCTGCGGAAGTTCTTTAAGTACAACTGAACTAAAAAATCCAAAATCGGTACTCACAGGTTCTACACCCGAACTTCGCGAAACCAAGCATTGGTACTTACCGCTTGATAAGCATCAAGAATTTTTGGAAAAATGGATATTGCAAGACCACAAAGAATGGAAACCTACCGTTAGCGGACAATGCAAGTCGTGGTTTGAAAAGGGATTGCAAGCCCGCGCAGTAAGTAGAGACTTAAACTGGGGCGTACCTCTACCCGTAGATAATGCCGATGGTAAAGTTATGTACGTATGGTTCGATGCACCAATAGGATATATTTCCGCCACGAAAGAACTTACACCCGATTGGGAAAAATATTGGAAAAGCGAGGATACCAAACTTGTGCATTTCATAGGTAAAGATAATATTGTATTTCACTGTATCATATTTCCGGCTATGCTAAAAGCCGAAGGTTCATACACATTGCCGGATAATGTACCTGCAAATCAATTTCTAAATTTAGAAGGTGATAAAATATCTACTTCGCGCAACTGGGCTGTTTGGCTGCATGAATACTTGCAAGAATTTAAAAATAAACAAGATGAACTGCGTTATGCCGTAGCGGCAGGACTGCCCGAAGCTCGCGACAATGATTTCAAATGGAAAGATTATCAAGACAGGGTAAATAATGAATTGGTGGCAATTTTTGGAAATTTTGTTAATAGAAGTTTGGTGCTTTGTAAAAAATATTACGGAGGCGAAATTCCGCAAGCAAACATAGGCAATGATGAAAAAGAAATTTTAAATTCAATAAAAGAAACAGGCAAACTAATAGGCGAACATATTGAAAACTTTAAATTCAGAGAAGCACTTAAAGCAATGATGGAGGTGGCACGCATAGGCAACAAATACTTAGCCGATTCCGAACCATGGAAACTAATAAAAACCGATCCCGAAAAAGTAAAAACAATCCTGAACACTGCCATTCAAATAACTGCTTCTTTATCAATATATTGTGAGCCATTTTTGCCTTTTACCGCCGAAAAAATTCGCAAAATATTAAACATCACTCACAAGAAATGGGATATGGCGGGCGATGCCAATTTGATACCTGCCGGACATTCAATAGGTGAAGTAAGTTTATTATTTGAAAAAGTTGAAGACGAGGTAATACAAGCACAATTGGATAAATTGATGAAAACGAAAGAAGATAATTCATCAGATGAGAAGCTGGAACTCGAACCTGCCAAAGATAAAATAGATTTCGATGATTTTTTGAAACCGGACTTGCGAGTAGTAACTATTTTAAAAGCAGAAAAGGTAGCAAAAACAAAGAAACTGTTGAAACTTGAAGTAGATACCGGTTTAGACATACGTACGGTTGTTTCGGGTATTGCAGAACATTACTCACCCGAAGAAATTATAGGCAAAAAAGTATGTATGGTAATAAACTTGGCGGAGAAAAAAATACGAGGCATAGCATCATCGGGAATGGTGCTTATGGCTAACGATAGTCAAGGAAAATTAAGTTTTATAAGCCCGCAAGATGACTTACATGCAGGTTCGGTAATATCTTAACAGCAACACTTTTTTTAACAAGAAATCACAAAACCTATATAATGTTTTGTGATTTCTTGTTTTATGATTTAGGCTACTTTAACAATATTCAAAACTTCGTTAAATTGAAAATAACGCAACCCTACCCTAAACACTCAGTTCTTTTAAGTCTCTAACAGTCAGTCAGTTAACTCCGCAAAACAACAATATAATTATCTGATTATAAGTTATTTATAACAAAAAATAACGAACTATCAGACACTTTAACACACATTAATTTGATAAGGAAACATTTGATAAAGCGGCATGCTTCCTTATTAAATATGCCGAAAAAAGAAATCTGTATTATTGATTATAAAAATAAAAATCGTAAATTTGCAAGAAGTAACGAAAGTATAAATCAAATGAAAAAGACATTAAAAATAGGAAGTTCTGATTTTAGAACAATAATATCAGATAATGGTTATTTTGTAGATAAAACCATGTTAATAAAGGAATTTTACGATAATAATAATT
>PDWI01007824.1_pt1 | contig 12784 bp, 13 predicted proteins | sample 1430891 | NCBI WGS metagenome assembly PDWI01 (sample SAMN01162508, study PRJNA174530) | Oral metagenome, whole genome shotgun sequencing project. | biome: Marine environment; feature: Marine mammal; material: Swab sample of the gingival sulcus; isolation source: swab sample of gingival sulcus... | reverse complement strand
AACTGACCGCCCTCTTCATAGCCGACATAGCCGGGGGGTGCGCCAATTAGTTTAGAGACGGCGTGTTTTTCCATGTACTCGCTCATGTCGATGCGCACGATATTTTCGGCGTTGTCGAACAGCGTCGTGGTCAGTTCTTTGGCCAATTGGGTCTTGCCGACGCCGGTTGGCCCCAAGAACAGAAATGAGCCAATTGGTTTTTTGGGATCTTTAATGCCGGCGCGCGACCGAATGACGGCGTCGCTGACGCGCGCGACGGCGACGTCTTGGCCGATGACATGCGCTTTTAGATGGTCTTTTAAGTTGAGCAGCTTTTCGCGCTCGCTTTCAACTAACTTTTGCAGCGGAATCTTCGTCCAACGCGCTACAATTGCGGCAATTTCTTCGGCTGTTACCGTTTCGCGCAGCATTTGCCGCTCGGCGCTGCTGGCGCTTTCTAATTCGGCCAATTGCCTTTCTAATTCGGGCAACTTGCCGTATTTCAGTTCGGCCGCCTTATTTAAATCGTAGGCTCGCTCAGCACTTTCAATGCTGTTGTAAACGCCTTCAATTTCTTCCTTTAACTGGGCGATTTGATCGACCGCCGCCTTTTCGTTTTGCCAAAGTGCCATCTTGGCATCGAGTTCGGCCTTTAGATTAGAAATGGCTTCATCTAATTGCGCCTGCTTGGCCTTGGCAATGGCATCGTCCTCTTTGTCGAGTGCAGCCCGTTCGATTTCTAAGGTCATCATTTGACGCGCTAAATCGTCCAGTTCAGTTGGCATCGACTGCAGTTCAGTCTTTATAGTTGCGCAGGCTTCGTCGACCAAGTCGATTGCCTTATCGGGTAAAAAGCGGTCAGAAATATAGCGATCGCTCAACACAGCTGCCCGAATGAGGGCGTCGTCACTAATGCTGACGCCGTGAAATACCTCGTAGCGCTCTTTGATGCCGCGCAGTATCGTAATGGTGTCGGCGACGCTCGGTTCTTCTATTAATACCGGTTGAAAGCGCCGTTCTAAAGCCGAGTCTTTTTCGATGTACTTTTTGTATTCTAACAATGTCGTTGCACCAATGCACTTTAGTTCACCGCGTGCCAACAGCGGTTTTAACATATTGCCGGCGTCGAGTGCACCGTCTGTCTTGCCGGCGCCGACCACGGTGTGCAGCTCGTCGATAAACATAATAATCTTGCCGGCACTGTCAACCACTTCGTCGAGCACCGCCTTGAGGCGCTCTTCAAATTCGCCCCTAAATTTTGCGCCGGCGACCAGTGCACCCATATCGAGTGAAAAAACCGTTTTATCTTTCAGGTTTTCCGGTACATCGCCTTTGACGATGCGCATGGCAAGCCCCTCGGCAATGGCCGTTTTACCGACGCCCGGTTCGCCAATTAACACTGGGTTGTTCTTGGTTTTGCGCGATAATATCTGCACGGTGCGCCGAATTTCTTCATCGCGGCCAATGACCGGGTCTAATTTGTTATTGCGCGCCCGCTCGACCAGGTCGACCCCGTATTTTTTAAGTACCTGATAGGTCGCCTCGGGGTTGTCCGACGTAATGCGCTTATTGCCCCTGATTTCAGCCAGCGCTGCCAATACGGCGTCTTCGGTCAGGTGATGCGCCTCAAAAATTGACTTTAGGTCGGCCGACGCTGCACTGAGCATCGCCAATAAGACGTGTTCGACGCTGACAAAGTCGTCGTTTAGCTTGCCGGCATACTGTTCTGCCGCGCTCATCACCTTGCCGAGTTGCGGCGTCATATAACGTTCGACACTGCCCGTCACTTTCGGCAATCGACTGATCGCCACTTCAACTTGATTGGCTAGCGCGGCGCCATCAGGCGATATTTTGCGCGTCAACTCCATTATCAAACCGCCCTCTAGCCTCAGCATGGCCAGTAACATATGTAAACTATCAACTGCGGCATTGCCGTATTCTTCGGCCAGTAGTACGGCACTGTTGAGCGCCTGTATCACATTTTGGGTATATTTTTCTCTATTCATAGTAACTCCTTTCTTGTGCTTTAATTATTAGCACTCTCGTTGGTAGAGTGCTAATTTATTTTATTGTACTGCATCTCGCCCAAAAAACAAGTCAATTAACGATTTGTTTACACATTATTTACAAGCTGGGCGTTTATGGTACACGCTTTTTTGTTATAATAAATTAGGCGCCAACCGGGCGCGATATCATTGGCGTTAATAGCCAGAAAGTAGGTTATATGAAAACCGTTATTATGTATACCAGCCCCACTTGACCGCACTGCCATACGGCAAAGCACCAGTTGGTGCAACAGGGCATTAAGTTCATCGAAAAAGATGTCAGCGTCGACCGCAGTGCCGCCATTGAAATGCGGCAGCTCGGCCTTATGGGCGTGCCGTCTTTTAAAATTGACGACGTCGCCTTTGCCGGCCTTGACATCAATCGCATTTTGGCCAGTGTCGACTATCGCGTGATGGCCTGCCCGTCGTGTCAGAAAAAGCTGCGCATACCAAAACAGGCCGATAAGTTAAAGATAACTTGTCCGACCTGTCAAAACAGTTTTAAAATTGCCGCAAAATAGCGCGTGCTAAATGGGCACTTCTCAGCAGTCTGACGCTATTGACTATAGCGGCTATGTATAATGCGACCCTCGTCGTTTAATTTCAATCCCAAATTAAAGCGCTCGTTGATGTCGTCGTGAATAGCTAGGGTTTTACTGCCCTTAACTTGCTCGATGATATTTTGTAGCAGTTCTTCCCTGTTGTCAATATTCGGCTTTAAGTAATAGATGTCTTTCGGCATGACGAGCGCCACCCATTTTTTATTCTTTTTAGTAATTGTAATGTATTCAAGCTGGCGCCAGTTGGCCACTTCGCGATCTCTAAACTTGTCTTTGAGGCGCAGGCCGGTTCGCGTTACCGAATACTTGCCCGACAACATTACGATAGCGTCTTTGGTCATTAAAACCGTCGCCAAAAAGAACAGCAACTTCAGGCCCCACTTATCGACAAATAGCGTCAATGCTATTAGCATAAATACGAAAACTAACGAAATCAGTTTTGCCTTTAAATTGTAACCGTACATATTTTCTCCTCTGTTATTGCGGAATTGGAATATTCCGATAATGGTTGATGGTGCTGCCGTCGATGGCGACGACGTCGATGCGATAATTGTCGGGGAGCGGTCTTGTCGCACCCTTGATGTAGTGCCAGGCCGCCTTCATAATGCGGCGCACTTTGTAGGGCCGCACGTATTCGACGGCACTGCCATGCTCGGCATTAGCGCGGTATTTAACTTCGATAAATACCAAGGCGTCGTCGTCGAGTGCAATAATGTCGACTTCGCCCTGTCGAATTGTATAATTGCGCGCCACTATTTTAAAGCCCTTTTCCGTCAAGTAATCTGCCGCCAACGCCTCCATTTCACTGCCGCGTCGTCTACTCATTGCCCTGTCTCCGCCAATAAATTTGCAATAAAGCTTTGCCGATGTAGCGGACAGGCGCCGTATCTGCGCAAGCTGGCAATGTGTTCAGCCGTGCCATAGCCTTTGTGCTTGGCAAAACCGTATTGTGGATAGTGCCGGTCGTAGTCTATTAACAGCCGATCGCGCGTAACTTTGGCGAGTACCGATGCCGCGGCAATTGCCAAGCTGTTGGCATCGCCCTTGACGATCGGCCTGAGCGGTGCAGTGACATCGGCTAACTGTACGTAGTCGGTCAGTATCATTTGATAATGGCCAGCGCACTGCTTTAGAGCCTGTAACATCGCCATTTTTGTGGCATTTAAAATATTGATTTGATCGATTGTGGCGTTGTCGACAATGCCAATGCCATAAGCGCTGGCCCGCTTGACGATAACACGGTAGAGCCGTTCGCGCTCGCTTTCAGACAGCATCTTGGAATCGTCTAAGCCGAGCAGTTCGCGGTGCGGCGCAATCACGCAGGCGGCTGCCACGACCGGCCCGGCCAGTGGGCCGCGCCCCGCTTCATCGATGCCGACGACCGAGCCAGTTGGACAATGGTCTAAGTCGAATTGATAGAGCTTTTCTAAATGCGCCCAGCGCTTAGCGCGTCGATCCAGTCTGCGCTCAGCGCGCGCCACCAGCGCAGTGACACCCTTGCGGCCATCAGTGCAATAAGCGTCGATAAAGTCGGCTAAATCGCGCGTCTTTGTTTGATTGTAGTGCTCGCGAATTTCTCTAATCGTCTTTTGCATCACCGCTATTTCCTGCCCTTTAATTCAGCCAGTGCCGCCGTTACCGCCGCACTGTCGGGCGCCAGCTGAGCAGCCCGTTCTAAAAATTTGGCGGCCAGTTCAAACTGCGCCATTTGAATATGTGCAATGCCCATATTGCAAAGTAAATCGACGTTGTCAGGGTGCTTGTAAAGGCCGTCTGAAAAAGCGGCCTTGGCCCGTTCAAAATCGCCCATCATTAAATAGCATATGCCCAAATCGTTATAACAATCGCCATTTTCCGGATTTAAATCGCAGGCCTTGGCAAAGCACTGCACGGCGCTCGGTAGCTGCCCCAAACTGCGCTGGGCAACGCCGCTAAAAAACTGAACGCGCCAGTCTTCTTGACCGTCTGAACTAACCGCGGCGAGCGCTTCTAAGCCCTCTTGATAGCGGCGCGCCAGAATGTGGCGATAGCCAATTTGATATTTAGCGCGGTCTTCAAAAATGGTTATATTGATTAACAAATCGTCTTTTAATTCGCCAGTCAGGCCGCGTTTAAGCGCTGCTTGCGCATAGCGAAAGGCCTCCGTAAAGGCCTGTAAGTGAAAACAAACATAGCTTAAAAAGTAGGCAACTTCTGGCCTAAAGTCAATTAGTTCGGCCCGCTTTAATTCATCAGACGCCAGTTTTAAGACCGTCTTATCGGCTGCCTTTTCACTGTACATCTGGTAGTAGATGCGACCCAAGTGATAGTGCGCATCGAAATTGTCACTTGCAAAGACCGCCGCTGCCTTAAAATAGCCAATCGCGTCAATCCAGTGTTTGCCGTTAGCGGCGGCGACGCCCCTAGCTAGGCAATACTGCGTCGGTTGCTTGACAACGCCACCGACGATGCCAATATACACCTCGCGATGAGCAAAGTTTTCATCTAGGCCAATAATCAAGCAGATGTTGGCGATAATTGCCTGAAAGTCAAAACCGCTATCGCCCTGCGCAAGGTCGCTGACGGCGCTGTCGGTAATTGGCAAGTCGGTGCCGCGCTTTAGCAGATAACCGGTCAGTGTAATATCTTTATTCGTCGTTATAAAGAAAAACTGGGCAAGCCGTTTTTCAATTTGTTTGGCAATACTCACGCTATCGCTCCAGCTGCTTGCGCAGAATTTTTTCAGAATAGAGCTCTAGGTAATTAAAGGGATGACAGCGCAAAATTTGTATTGGCATGTCGTGTATTTTGACGTTGATCGACTTGGCGGCGTGGCGCGCCGACTTGACGCCATCGCAACCGATGACGACGGCCGAATAGAGCGGTCGATCGACGTGGATATCAATAATTGTGCGCTCTGGCAAAATCATCGACGTCTTTATCGGGTGGTTAATTGCACAGTCGTTTGGACTAAGTGGCACCAGCTGCATGGCCTTTACCTCATTGTGAATGGCGGCGCCGCCCGCCCAAATGGCATAACCGGTCGAACCGGCTGCCGTCGATACAATTAAGCCGTCGCCGGCAAAGTGGTTAAAGTGACGGCCGTCAATTAATATTTCGGCCTTCATCAAACGCGGTTCGGCCTGCTTAATGAGCACTTCATTAAAGGCAAAGCGCGAAAACTTTTCACCCTTGACAGTGACAAATTCGACCTTTAACAGCGGATACCGACTAATGGTAAACATTTTGTTTTTAATGACGTCGATAAAATCAGTTAGGCGATCAGAAGATATCGTCGGCAAAAATCCCAAACTGCCCGTATTGATGCCGATAAACGGTACCTGTTCGTCAAAGTGTTTGCGAATGGCGTTGAGCATTGTGCCGTCGCCGCCGATTGAAACGACTAAATCGGGGTTGCTTGAAACGATGTTAATGCCCTCGCTCTGTAGTATTTGCACGAGGCGCTCTTTTGTTTCAACTGTTTCGCGTTTAAAATTGTGGTGAATTAAAATATTTTTCATAGCATCCTACTTTACTGTTCTAAGGCGTCGTCTATAGTCTCCCGAGTCAATCGCGCGAAATAACCCTTGTCTAAATAACATGATGATGCCGCCAATAAATTGAAATACCAACAGTGCTGCAATAATTAACAGTGCCATTTTTATTGAAAAATCAGCCGTGAATTGATTGACGCCAGTCGCCAAAAAATTTTGAACTGCGGCAAATAGCAAGGCGAATAAAAAATTGGGCAAATACCAGACCAAGATATTTTCTCTTTCAAATTGCAGCGCATATTTAATGCTATCGATTACAAATAGCTGCTTACAGGCAATAACTTCGGGCAGCGCATTGAGCAACAGCGTCAAGGCCAGCAGATAAATCAGTATTAAAGGGAGCGGAATCATTAAAAATCTCACCAAGATGATGACGATGAAATTGTTGAGAATGATAACACCCAAAATGACGCGCGTGTAAACGTAAACGCCGCGCTTGGCATCTTGCCAATCGACTTTGTAGCCGAGTGACGCGCGATAGACGATATACAGATAACTCGAATAGCAGGCCGCTTGAACCAAGGCCTGAATCAAATAGCCGAATAGCGGCAGGCTACTGGTTGCAAACTCCGCTAAAACTATCACGACGGCCATTACCGCACCGATAATCATAAAAATGGGATTGTCGACAAAGTACTTAAACGCCTGTCGCAGTGCCCGCTTATAAAGTTGAAATGTCACGCTAAACCAATTCATCAAACCGCACCTATCTTTTTATTCCCCTACTATTTTATCACGTTAAACCAAAATATGCACGCGCTAACTAATATTTTTATCAACTTGCTGTGCAACTACTGCCGATGCGTGATATAATAGGGTAACGAACCGTAAGGAGGACAAATGAAATCAAAATCTTCAAGGCGAATTAGACACGAAATTTGTAGGCAAGAATTGATTGAATTTGGCGGCCAAGTAATGGACGTGTCCGATAAAATGACCTATGTCGCCTTCAATTTAGGCGAAACGACGGTCGCCTATATTTACAGCGTTACTCCAGAAGACGATTTTCACTTTGAGCGCGCCAAGCCCTATGTGATGGACATTGGCAGCTATCAGACTGAAAATGAAATTGTCGACATCATTAAAAACGATATCAAACAGTTTAAAAATGCCATGAAATCATCGCACTTTGGCCAGTTTATTGAAGTTGACCGCCACATCGCAGAAACGGTGCGCACATTTGAAGACCTTTACCTGTACTACAATATTGAAGATGATGCATTGGCGATCATTAGCAATGAAGTGCAGCGCCTAAAAGAACAAATATTTGCCATCAAAAACGCATCTGAACGGGTTTACTTTGAAAGTGAACCGCAAAGTTTTAAGCAATAGCCCCAACTTTTTAACTGTTTAGTCAAAAGGCATAATATGGTGTCATTTCGCTTTTTTACCCGAGATTTCTCGATTACACTTGCGTTTCACTCGAAATGACATCGCGTTGTCATCTCGACCGAAGCGGAGAGATCTCGTTTTAATCAAAATGACAGCTTGACTGAACAGCTACAAACTTTTCTAATAATTCAAACTAAAAAAAACTATGCCGCAGAGCGGCATAGTTTTTTAGTATTGTCAATTTAATTACTTAACTTGAACCATATCGTCTGGATCTTCGTCGATTGATTTCATTGAGAAGCCAGTGTAACCGTAGATGACTGAAATGATTGGGTTACAGATGTTGAGCACACAGTATGGTACGTAAGTCCATGGCTCGACGCCGAGTGCGCCCATCATGTAAGCACCACAGGTGTTCCACGGTACCAATGGAGACGTAAGTGTAGCTGAGTCTTCCAGTGCACGCGACAAGTTTTTCGGGTGTAAGCCCATTTCATCATAAGTTTGCTTGTACATACGACCCGGGATAACGATAGCTAAGTACTGGTCGCCGGCGATAATATTCATAACGATAGCTGTTAAGACCGTCGATAAGACGAGACCGCCGCGGCCTTTGAATACCTTCAAGATACCGCTTGACAAAGCTTTTAACATGCCCGTTTTTTCCATGACGCCACCGAAAGTAAGAGCACAGAGGATAAGTGAAATTGTCCACATCATGCTCTGCATACCGCCGCGGCTAAGCAGGTCGTTAACAAAAGTTGAAGAAGTTTCGTAAGCAATACCATTTTGTAATACGTTGTAGACGTCAGCTAAAGCGTAAGAAGCGCCTTCGGCACTCTTCTGCATGAACATGCCGACGCCGCCCAGTAATGCGCCGCCGAATAGACCTGGGATAGCCGGAACTTTCATGATAACGGCCGTAATTGTAATAAGCGGAATTAACAACAACAAAGGCGTAATTGCGAAAGTTTGATCTAGAACCATCAAAAATTCATCTACCGCAGCAGTGTCGACATTACCTTGGGCCTGCAAGCTGAGCACACCAAATACGACCAAAGCAATAATGTAACTTGGCGTAACTGTGTAGACCATGTGCTTGATGTGACCGAATAGCGTAGCGCCAGAAACGGCAGGTGCCAGGTTTGTCGTGTCAGATAATGGAGACATTTTGTCGCCAAAATATGAGCCAGAAATAACAGCACCGGCAATTACTGGAGGAGCGAAGCCTAAGCCTTGACCAACGCCCATGAGCGCGATACCGACTGTAGCAGCGGTCGTCCAAGAAGAACCGGTTGCAAGTGAAACGATAGAACAGATGAGTAGCGTTGCCACTAAGAAGATCTTCGGTGACAGAATCTTTAGTCCATAGTAAATCATTGTAGGTACGACACCTGAGGCAACCCAAGTACCGACGACCATACCGATAATCATAAGAATAATAATAGCTCCCATGGACATCTTGATGACGTCAACAATACCTTCTTCTAATTCGGCCCATGTAAAACCTAATACAAACATGCCGAACAGTGCAGCAAAGATGGCCGACATGAATAGCGGAATATGTGCTTCTTCTAATCCCGTTCTCAGGACGAATACCAAGTTAACAACTAAGAATGCAATTGGTACAAGTGCCATCAAAATTGTTGGTTGTTTCTTTTCCTTCATTTAGAATAACCCTCCTTCTTCTGCGAGCGTGATTGCTCGTTTCTAACATTATACACAAAAAGTTCACAAAAATATAGTCTTATCTTAAAAAATATTAATATAAATTTTTTAGATGCGCTAGAATACAGCAATATCAATTGAAAAACGTTATTACTGGAAAACAGTATGCGATTGACAGCGACCGTTACAATCTATTCACATTTTAAAAATCATCAATTCTGTCCATAATTTGAATGCTTAAATTTTTATTTTACAACCATAAAATCAATTCTTTTTGTATCAATTTTTTTGAGTTTGTATTCCATTAAAGTATTCCACAACTAATAAAAACGCTCTCGATTACAGTTAGGTTTTCTTTTAAGTCTGTTTTTTATTTTAACAATAATTGTCATTAAAATATAAAATGCTGAAAAACACCATGGCCATAGCAATGACATAAGGCGCTACTATATTTCGTATTAAATTTTCCAGAAGTAACGCGCCGTATGCTTTAGGTATTCGCGATAATCATCTGCATATTTTACAGCACAGTATTCCTCTTCTATTTTTATTGTAAAATAGGTGCTGATAATATAAATTGCAAATAGAATAAAATAAATTGAAGCGTTAGTTAGTAAGCCCGTGATAATAATAACTAGGCTATTGACTAAATATATCGGATTTCTAGAATACTTGTAAATGCCTTTAGTAATTAATTTGTCTTGCGGCGCCGTTACAAAACTATAACTGGTATAGGCCGATAAAAGCATCGTCAAAATGTAAATGACAATCCCAACATTAAATAAATTGGTATCATTGTTAAGTGGTACAAAAATTGAAAAAATAATTATCGTCATATATATATAACCCGATAAGTGCAACAATAATTTATCTTCTTTTTTTACCCAGGACTCGTCACCACCTCTTTTAAAGCCCTCTTTATCGAGAAAATACGAAAATAACATTGTAAAAACTAAATAAAATACAATTGGTAAATAAGCGTTCCATAGTCCGATTGCTAATTTGGGTATTAATTGCATTGTAAAATCCTTTCTCTACATTTCATTCGCTAGCAAAGACCGAAGCATAACAAATAATAAACGCGCAATCTTATCTGTATAATCTTCTACTAGCGCCATATCGTGTTTATGTATAATAATTTCTTCTATATATGAAATATAAAACGTCGCCATATTTTTCAATAGAATTTGATTTGCCGCATCATTACCAGAGAATTTGTTATCTACTAAGACAGACAGCCATTTAGCAAGCTCTATTTGATAGAGCTTAACCAGTTCAGCGCGATAATTTTGGTATTTAGATCCCTCTGATTTAAAAAACAACAATTCTAATCCGTCGACATTCTCTAAAACGACTTTTAAATGATACTGCATCACTTGCTTCAGGATATTCGAATCAGAAAAAATAAGTGGTATCATCGCCTTTTGTTCGTCATTTAAAGTAAAATATTGTTCGATGGCTTCAATAGTTTCTTTGCATAAGGCATAAAACAATCTATTTTTGTCTTTGTATCGCGTATAGATGGCACCAGTTGTAACGTTAGCTAAATCGGCAATGCTTCTGAGCGTAGCCCGTTTATAGCCCTTTTTATAAAATTCTCGTCGGGCAGCTTTAATTATCTTAGGGTTTAAACTTTTATCTTTAGTTAACATATCAGCTTACTCCATCTTTCAATAACGCTGTTATCGAATAATATTATATATTTTACTATTATCGTTGTCAAGAGTTGCATATAATCTGAGTCCCAGTTTTGTGAGCCATCCGGTGTCGTGTTTATTTAAATTTTTGCCAGTATATGAGCAACAAAAAAGATAGTATTTCTACTATCCATTAAACAACAGTTCACATCGCAATGCATTTGTGGATTCATTTTCCCCTTTCAAATTAATCTAAATTATAGCTAAAAATATTATACTCTTGTTTTATAAAATCAAATTTTTGTATATAAGGTTTACCATCGATATATACCCACCTCTGCACATAATTGGGAGATATTTCAAACAAGACCTCATCCTTTAAATTGCTATATTTTTCATAAGAACTATTGTAATTTTTCTTAAATATTTCTAGAAATTTACTATTATCAGATGGACGCCCACATTCTTTACACACACCCTCTATTTGTATGTTATCAATACAAAGAGCTATATTGGGATTATCTGCTATCTGCTTATATTTCCTAAATTTTTTATCTGTCTGAAAATAAAACTTGCCATCAATAAAGACAATACTCATCATTCTACTACTAACCTTATTATTACAAGAACTTGATAGCACCATTATTTTACTATCGCCAAATTCAGTATAAAATTCATTTATTTTTTTATCAAATACCTTATTCATAAATTTTCTCCATTTTAATAGCCCTTTTTAGGTTTTCTTTTAAATCTATTTTTTATTTCAACAACAATTGCCATTAAAATATAAAATGCAGTGAAATTAAAGAATATATCTCGATATGCCGATGGGTGCAATTCATCCCAAAAACTGGTAAGCCAAACATAGAAAAACACCATGGCCATAGCAATTGCATAAGGTACTACTATATTTAGTATTTTATTTTTTAAATCCAGTTCAGCAATCAAAAATAAGGTCAAAACACCTATAAATACGACGACGCTTCTATTTATTATATGTAGATTATCGTCTTTCGGTATGCCATTAAATAATTGTCCGGCACTACTTAGAATTGTAATAAACGTAAAAATTATGCAATACACACTCAAGGTGTTTTTTATCTTTTCTTTCATTTTCGCTCCACTCCAATCTCATATAACGAATATTCTGCGTGTCGTTATAACGTTATTATAGCGCAAATAAAAAATACTGGATACCCCTTAAATAAATTAGCCTTAGAATTTATCATCTAAAGCTACTATGCTTATTAAGATATCACAGTTATCTATGAAAACCTTGATTTCTACATTACGATTGTATCAAATACGGTATTTTCATTTCTATGAAAACTACGAGATTTATACAATTAAACTTTACCTTTTAACTCTGAAACTTTTGTAGAAACTCTGAAATTTTGCTTTTGTACTCTGAAATTATTTATCCTACAACTATTATGTGTGACTCATGCTCTCCTGCTGACTTGATGAATCCAAAACTTTCATAAAGTTCTGACGCTGCCGCAGACGGTGTGTATAATCTCACTTCTTTAAAATTTCCTTTAGCAGATTTCATAATTTCTTTTAAAAGTAGGGTCGCAATACCTTTACGTCTATGCTTACTTGCAACATAGACATGACGAACTCGTCCTAGTGTAGGTTTATCTATATAAGGATCAATATTTAATCCGCCTATAGCAACACATTCATCATCATAAAATACACCATAAAATGATTCGCCTTTTTTTGAAAAATTATTTTCACCAGAATTCCACTCTAAAAGTGTTCTTCTTACAAAACCAAAACCTTCAAGTTCTGACTCTTTAGCTAATGTTTCTATAAAATCAATTCGCTCTGTATCAATTTTTTTAAGTTTATATTCCATCAAATGTCCTTCTTACTTTTTTAGGGAATTTTTTTATCTTTTTAATTGATAAAGTTCCCTAAATCATTTCCTTTAAACACTCATTTTTCAAAAAATCATATATCTCATCATTATCTTTATCCTCGTAATATAAAATCAGTAAATCTTTAAATTCTGATACCTTAGCTTC
>PDWI01007821.1_pt1 | contig 12787 bp, 12 predicted proteins | sample 1430891 | NCBI WGS metagenome assembly PDWI01 (sample SAMN01162508, study PRJNA174530) | Oral metagenome, whole genome shotgun sequencing project. | biome: Marine environment; feature: Marine mammal; material: Swab sample of the gingival sulcus; isolation source: swab sample of gingival sulcus... | reverse complement strand
GTAGACAAAAAGCGTGTCGCACTTATGCAAGAAATTGAAGGATTGCAGGCGCAAAAAAATGCGCTCAATGATCGGATGAAAAGCGCCAAGAATGATGCGGAGCGACAAGACATCATCGCAGAGGGTAAAGAAATTAAAGAACAAACAGAAAAAGTAGAACCTGAGCTCAAAGATGTGCAGGCGCAGTTTGATGCACTCATGGTGATGGTGCCGACAGTGCACGCGGACGATGTGCCGGTGGGGAAAGATGAAGATGATAATGTTGTCGTGTATGAAAAGGGTGAAAAGCCGGTTTTTGATTTTACGCCAAAAGACCATATCACACTTGGCAAAGAATTGGATATTATTGATTTTGAGCGCGGTGCCAAAGTCGGAGGGTATCGGGGCTATTATCTCAAAGGTGACGGTGCGGCGTTGACGATGGCGCTCATGCTCTATGCGCTCTACAAAATGATCGCAAAAGGATTTACACCGATGATTCCGCCGACACTTGTCAAAGAGTTCGCGCTTTTTGGGAGCGGGTATTTTGCGGGGACAGAGTATGATCCGGAGATTGATGAGATTTATCAAGTCGCCAATCGTGGCAAAGAAGCGGATGGCACAAGTACAAAAGAAAAGAAATTTCTCGTGGGGACAGCCGAGCCGTCACTTTTGGCATATTATGCCGGAGAAGTGTTGGATGAGAGTCAATTGCCACTGAAAATGTGCGGGTACTCGCAGTGCTATCGTAGTGAGATTGGGAGTTATGGTAAAGACACGAAAGGGATGTACCGCGTGCACGAATTTATGAAAATTGAGCAAGTGGTGCTGACGACAGCAGATGTCGATGAGAGCGAAAAAATTCAACAAGAAATGGTCGCGATTTCGGAGGAATTGCACAGAGAACTCGGTTTGCCATATCGCAAGCTTGCTATTTGTACCGGTGACATGAGTGCGGGTAAATATCGCATGTTTGATCTCGAAGCATGGATGCCAGGGTTGAATCGTTGGGGTGAGACAGGCAGCGCATCAAATTTCCTCGACTGGCAATCGCGGCGGCTCAATGTGAAGTACAAAGACAAAAACGGACAGAAAAAACACGTGTACATGCTTAATAATACCGTCTTGCCATCACCACGACCATTTATCGCAATTTTGGAAAACTTTCAACAAGCAGATGGCAGTATCGTCGTGCCGGAAGTTCTCAGACCATATATGCCAGGAGGTAAGGATATAATGACAAAAAGAAGCGCATAGCTTTTCTTATCACTGACAAGTCGTGTAAGTGGTGAGAAAAGCAAGTGTAGGAAAGAAGTATTGTCTAGGTGTAGTATTATAATAATTGATGAATTTGTTGAGTGTGGTATACTATGATAGTAGATATTGAATAATATAATTATCTAAATTTATGACAAAAAACAAAAAACAAAGGGGTTTTGCACTAATTGAATTGCTTATTGTCGTAGCAATTATTGGGATTTTGGCGGCGATAATATTGATTGGATTATCACAAGCGCGCGAAAAAGCATCAGTGAACAAATATCTATCGTATGGTGTGCAAATGTACCGCGTTGTGTCTGATGCTGTGGCAGCGGGATATTTTGATCGCACAACAGCAGTTGGGTCGCCGTCTGGTGTACAACGACGATGTCTTGGTAACTTGACGTATAACTGTGGTGCTGCAGGTGCTACTTTTACGGCAACAGATCCCATTTATCTAGCACTAACGAAAGTGACGAGTTTTCCAGATGAAACTGAAACAAGTCCATATAATCCCACAAATGGCGTTGGAATGGCGTTAGACCGAGCTAATAATCGTATTCGTATTTCTATGTACCTCCTGTCTACTGACGCGCATTTTTTACAAAAAACCTGTAATTCTATTAATTGGGGTACAGATAGTGGCGGTGGATATTGTTATATTGATATTCCACTAAATGCACGTCTGTAGTTTTATAAAATGTGATTATTTTTTAAGGCACAAAAATACATATGATAACAAAAATTCATGACTTAATAGAAGATGTTACAAATATTGATGTAACGCGTCAACAAGTAAAAATGTTCTGTGTGCTTATCGGGGGGATTGTGCTGTTCGTGATCGTATTTCTTTTTCAAATGAACAGTGGGCCAAAATCAGATGATGCAGATATGGTTGTCCAGCCACCAAGTCAAACGGCGCCAGCTCACTTTAATAAATGATGACACAAAAGAAGGTGGTAAATATATAAAAACACTGCGTATACGCAGTGTTTTTTAGTGAGTATGATTTTCTAGTTTAATGCGGATATCTTCTTCTTGAAGTGCGGTGAGTATTTCTGTGATATTTCCATTTAAAATATTTTCTATACCGCTCCAACTTTTTTTGATGCGATGATCTGTGATGCGATCTTGTGGGAAATTGTATGTGCGAATTTTTTCACTACGGTCACCAGTGCCTACTTGTGAGCGTCGTGCATCGCCGATTTCTTTTGCGTGTTTTTCTTCTTCGAGTTGGAGGAGGCGTGATCGGAGTACTTTCATCGCTTTTGCCTTGTTTTTGTGTTGTGATTTTTCATCTTGACAGGAGACAACGGTATTTGTGGGGAGATGCGTAATGCGTACGGCACTCATCGTTGTGTTGACACTTTGACCACCTGGTCCGGATGATGCAAATGTGTCAATGCGCAATTCCTTTGGGTCAATGTGCACGTCGACTTCTTCTGCTTCAGGAAGCACGGCAACGGTTGCTGTAGATGTGTGAATGCGACCCTGTTTTTCTGTCTCTGGGATACGTTGGACACGGTGGACGCCAGATTCATATTTCATGTATTTATATACGGATTCTGCAGTTGCTGGTGCGGTTATGTCAAAAATAATTTCTTTATATCCACCAATGGCAGTTGCATTGCTGTGCATTATAGAGACAGTCCAGTTTTTTTCTTCTGCAAAACGTGAATACATCCGAAAAAGGTCTGCAGCAAATAGTCCTGATTCGTCACCACCCGCACCAGCGCGAATTTCAACGATGACGTTTTTTGTATCATTTGGATCTTTTGGGAGGAGGAGCACTTCGAGTTTCTTCTCTAAAAGTTCTTTTTCTTGTGCCAGTTTCGCATTTTCAGCAACTGCCATCTCTACCAACTCAGCATCATCGCCTACATTGATGATTTCAGCATTGCCATGCATGTTTGTGAGTATTTTTTCATATGCAGTAATCTTTGTAATCACCTCATCCATTTCTGCCTGTTTTTTGCTGAGGGCAATCATTTTTTGCGGATTTTCAGTGACAGTGGGGTCATTAAGTTGCGTGGTAATGTCTGCGTATTCTTTTTTGACGTTATTGATAATATCTTGCATAAAAGAAGTATGAATAAATATATTTTATGATAAATGAGAAACGCGTCTCCGTCAAAAGAAAAACGCCATAACATAAAAAATGTTTGGCGTTTTATCGTGTGTATTTATGCTTCCTGCACACTCTTTTCTTGTTTCTTTGCACGCTCTTGTTTTTTCGTTGCTTTGTCTTTTACATTCTTGCGTGATTTCTGTGCTTCTTCCGTTTTTGCTGCAAGATTTTTGAAACGCTCTACACGTCCTGTTGAATCAACGATTTTTTTCTTTCCGGTGTATGCAGGATGACATTGTGAACATGCTTCAATGGACATCCCATCTTTTGTTGCACCAGCTTCAAATACCGCGCCACATGAACAGGTAATTGTCGTATCAACGTAGCTTGGATGAATATCCTTCTTCATAGTATTGCAATAATTAAAAAAAATCAGTACTTCACGCATCCTAACATGTTTTTGGAGAATTGACAAGAGTTTTGTGTTGGTGTAGTATTGAGAGCATTAATTAATCACGCATGTGCCTGGCGAAGTCCATTCCTGTCGATAGGATTTTTTTACACCTATTGATACGGATTTCCACATGAGGGCATATGTATAATATGTAAGGATAAAGAGTATGAGTAATGTGAAAGCATCTGACGCTGTGTCAGAAAAAGATATTGCCAAAAAAGTGCAGTCAAAACGCAAAAATATATTTGAAGCGTATGATTATGACAATCTCGAGTTGTCAATGGCATCACTTTTGAAAGCAGGCGTGCATTTTGGACACCAAAAATCACGCAGAAATCCAAAAATGGATGATTATGTGTATACAACACGAAATAATATCAATATTATTGATTTGGCGAAAACGGTTGAGCTGACAAAGCAGGCGTTGGATTTTATTGTTTCAGTAAAAAAGAGTGGTAAGAACATTCTTTTTGTTGGCACAAAAAAACAGGCACGTGATCTTATCATTGATATTGCGGAATACACAGGCAATCCATTTGTAGTAGAACGATGGCTTGGTGGGACATTTACAAACTTTGGTAATATTCGTCGCCGTGTACGTTATATGACACGCTTGCAGGATCAAATTAAAAAAGGTGATTTGAAAAAATATACCAAATTTGAACAAATGAAAAAAGTTGAAGAGGCAGAAAAACTTGATCGTCGCATGGGTGGTATTGCAGAAATGCGTGAATTGCCAGGTGCGATATTTGTGACGGATGTGGATGCAGATAATCTTGCAGTTCGTGAAGCACAAAAGATGCGCATTCCAGTGATTGCACTGGTGGATACAAATGTCAATCCAGAAGGTATCACGTATCCCATTCCAGCAAATGATGATGCGGTATCTTCGCTGACAATGATGCTTGCACATGTATGCAAAGCATTGCGATAAATGCAGTATTGTAGAATTTAATCTCTAACTATATCAAATAAAATGAGTACAGTAGAACAAATTAAAAAATTACGTGAACAGACTGGTGCAGGTATTGTGGAAGTGAAAAAAGCATTGGATGAAGCTGTTGGTGATGAAGAAAAAGCAATAGATATTTTGCGTAAAAGTGGTGCAAATAAAGCAATTAAAAAAGCAGATCGTGAAGCACGTGAGGGTATTATTGGCACGTATGTGCATTCAAATCAGAAAATTGGTGCAATGGTGAAGGTATTGTGCGAGACTGATTTTGTTGCGATGAATGAAGATTTTCGTGCATTTGCAACAGATATCGCAATGCACATTACAGCAACAGACCCACAGTGTCTGCGCCCAGAAGACGTGGATGATGCGCTTGTTGCGAAAGAGCGTGAAATTTGGGTGGAGCAATTAAAAAATGAGGGAAAGCCAGAAGACATTATGGAAAAAATTATGGCAGGCAAAGAAGCAAAATTCCGTTCTGAAAACGCACTTTTGTCACAGTCTTTTGTAAAAGATCTTGATAAAACCGTGGAGGACTTGCTAAATGAAACGATTGGTAAAATTGGCGAAAAAATTGAAATTGGAGAATTTGCACGTTTTTCTTTCTAAATGTATTATTTAAAGAGAGGTAATGCATTTAAATGAAATAGATAATTACTGATATGATTTATTTAATCGTGCCACCAATTATTATTGTGCTTGCAATAGCAATGTTGGTTGTATTTCTTGCGCGAAACATATCATTGCAGCATGGTAGCAGGGATTTTGTTGTAAAGCAAAAAAAGCGATCACTATCGAAGTGGGAAGGCGTGCAAAAGGCATTCATCCCAAAAAAGAAAGAAAAGGGAGGGCATGCAGAAGAAAATAATGATGTGTCTGAGGGCATTGTAAAAGAAGGTGAAAAGGGCAATAAAGTGTATGATGATAATTCTCAAACGTCGTCAAAGTATGCAAGAGTGATGCGTGGCATTACGCGAAAAAAGAAAAGTGGAGAAAATATTGTGTCACTGCGCAAAAAAAGCATGGTTAGTGATAAGATTGAGAATGCGGAAGGGAGAGATCCAGAGGAAATTGCACTTATGAATGAGATAGAAAAACATCCACAAGATAGCAAGGGATATGCTAAGTTGGGTGATTATTACATGGAACATGAACAGTTTGAGGACGCACGTGACTGCTATAAATATGTATTGCGTTTAGATCCGCGGCATAAACGTGCACAAGTTGCAATGAAAAACCTTGATCGCGTTTTGTGTAAGTAGTTGTTGCGTATGTAAAAATATGTGCACTGTGTTGATTAATTTTTGATATCGGTGTATACTAGTGTAGTGTGTGACTTTTTTGTATATAAGTGAAAAAGCGCAGTAGAAACAGTTGCACAATTGCCACTTTAGCTCAGTTGGTAGAGCATCGGTTTTGTAAACCGCAGGTCGTCAGTTCGAGTCTGACAAGTGGCTCAGGATAAGTTGTAAGTGATAAGTGTTAATGCAAAAGTTTATTGTATACTTTTGGCTTAATATTTATCACTTACAACTTAGTATTGGGTCGGTGGCAGAGTGGTCAAATGCACCTGACTGTAAATCAGGCGACTTCGGTCTTCGGCGGTTCAAATCCGTCCCGGCCCACACATGAAGAAAGAAAAGGTAACCGAGCACATGATTCGGTTTTCTTTTTCACAAAATTTTGTGCAGTGCCCACGTAGCTCAGTTGGTAGAGCATTTCCATGGTAAGGAAAAGGTCAGCAGTTCAAACCTGCTCGTGGGCTCAGATCGTAAGAGTTGAAATGTGATTTGGTTTTTTGTACAATACAGTACGTAGGCGGGATTAGTTAAGTGGTATAACGAGGGTCTCCAAAACCCTAGTCGGGAGTTCGATTCTCTCATCCCGTGCATATAAAAAACAACGAGTATACTCGTTGTTTTTTCGTTTAGATGTGTGCACGGAGTATACACAAAGATGTTTATCGTCCGATGCCTTTATAACGGATTTTGTGTTTTTTCATATCATCCTTGTTGATGACATTTTTGCCATCTATAATGACTTTTACGCCATATTTTTTGAGAGTGACACCATCAACACTTTCAAATTCTTTGTGGTTTGTGACAAGGATAATTGCATCTGATTTTTTGAGGAGAGTGTGCAATGTCTTGCAGGTAGATTTTTCTTTGAGATGTGGGTCAAATGCATGAACTTTTGCACCGTGTTTTTTGAGGACTTTGACAATGTCATAGTATGGAGATTCGCGATCGTCATCGACATTGGCTTTGTATGCAATGCCCAAAATGCCGACAGTAGTTCCTTTGAGGGGCAGTGCGATCTCATTGAGTTCATCTTGGAGCAGTTCTACAGTCCATTGTGGCATGGAGTTGTTGATTGCACGAGAAGTGCGGAGAAATTTGTGATCAAAGCCTGCACGTTTTGCGCGTTCGATGAGATAATAGGGGTCAACGGGAATGCAGTGTCCGCCGATACCACATGCAGGGTAATGTGGCATGAATGCAAATGGTTTTGTCGCTGCGCCATCAATGACATCTTTGACATCAATACCGAGGCGATCAAAAGACTTTGCAAGTTCATTGACAAATGCAATGTTGATGTCGCGAAATGAGTTCTCCACGACTTTGCATGCTTCTGCTTCACGGATGTGTTTCATCTGTCGAATTTCACCATCAATGATATTTTCATAAAATGCTACAGCTTTTGTGAGTCCTTTTTTGGTAAATGCACCGACAACGCGTGGGATATTTGTGACATTCCACTGTGGGTCACCAGGATTGATGCGTTCTGGGCAATGTGCGATAAACACATCTTTGCCAATTGTATGACCATATTTTTCAAAAGTAGGACGTACTACTTCTTCTGATACACCAGGGTTAACGGTTGATTCAAGTACGACGAGTGCGCCTTTTTTGAGATTTTGTGCAGCCATTGTACAAGCATTGCGAACTGGCTCAAGGTTTGGATTATAGTATTCATCTACGGGCGTTGGGACACAAATGAGTACAATATCAGCTTTTTTAATACGTGTCTCATCTCCTGTTGCTGTTATGGGAAATTGTGGTAAATTTCTGTAGAGATATTCTTCTTCAATGGGTGATTGTTGATTGTTGATGAGGGCAACTTTTTGCGCATCACGTTCGATACCAATAACAGTATAACCTCTTTCTTGTGCGCGGACAGCAAGTGGTAAGCCAACATAGCCCAATCCGATTACTGCGACAGTTTGTTTTTTCATAAATCTTTTATTAAGTAATACTATCCCTATATGATACTGTATTTTTTGCATAAAATCCAAAAATATGCAAGAATATTTCTTTGAATGCAGGGTACTTCATAGTATAATAAAGTATATCCTCTGCAGATATTTTTAGGATGAAAAGAAGATATTGTTTATTTTTTAGGGGGCACTATATGAATATTGGCATTAATGCATCATTTTTGCGTAAATCACAAACCGGCATTGGTCAGGTGACAACACATTTTCTCAACACATTAATTACGCGTGAATATGATGAAAAGTCATTGAAAAATCATAAATTTTTTATTTACACTGAAGAGGATAGTGGTAAGACATGGCCAAAAAATTGTACAGAAAAAAGTTTTGTGCCGTGGTATACGCGTGATGATCTTTTTCGCAAGCTATTATGGGAACGATTCTATCTGCCACGCAGAGCGCACAAGGATCAGTGTGATGTCCTCATCAGTTTGTATCAATCGGCAACGATTATTCACTATACTGACATGAAACATGTGATGGTGGTGCATGATATTATTCCAAAGATTTTTCCAGAATATCTCAATAATTTTCGTAAACAAATTTATTGGGAACGTGTTGAGCGAGGAATTTATGCAGCACAAAAAATTGTCACAGTTTCTGAACATACAAAAAACGATTTAGAGTCACGCTTGCATGTGAAGGCGTGTAAAGTACATGTCTCAAAAATTGCAGTAGATCGTATTTTTACAGAAGATGTGTCAGACAAAGAGATGTGTCGCGTGATGAAAAAATATGGTCTTACAGAGGGTGCGTATTTGTATACGGGTGGTGGATTGGAAATGCGCAAAAATATTGATCGTGCACTACGTGCGTATAAAAAATTGCGTGAACGTGTGCCAGATGCACCACGGTTGGTCGTATCAGGAAAATTGATGCCAGAACTTGCGCCACTTATTACGGACGTAGAAAAGATTGTTGTGGATCTTAATATGAAGGATGATGTGATGATTGTGGGTTTTGTGGAACAAAAGGATTTACCAGCATTGTACAAAGGTGCAAAAGTCTTTATTTACCCATCACTGTATGAGGGATTTGGCATGCCGGTACTTGAAGCGATGAGTGTGGGCACACCTGTCATCACAGCGCGTGATACAAGTATATACGAAGTAAGTGGTGATGCTGCAGTATACGCAGAACAAGATGATGAAGATTTTTGTAGCAAGATTGCTGATACAATTTCTGATGAAAAATTATTGGCGGAATTGTCTCGTGCAGGGAAAAAGCGGTCCGCAGAATTTTCGTGGGAGCAATTTGTTGCTGATGTTTTTGCAACGATTGATACATGATGATGACAATATAGATGCACGCACGTTGTGAAATTGTGATACACTACACGCATGGACATACTCGTAAAACATAAAAAAAATGCGATGATGCTCACTATGCTTTTTGTAAGCGTGAGTATTTTGTGTTATTACAGTGGGATTTTGACGGATGTGCCGTTTACTGTTTTCCTTGCAGTGTGTGTGAGTACGTTGGGACTTGCAATGTATCGTCCGATAGTGGCGTGCATTGTGCTTGTGAGTGTCGTGCCGCTAGAAATTGTCAACATTGCGCCGGAGATGCTTGGCATTGCTCTGCGTCCATATCACATGATTGCGCTGTGTGTGACATGTGCTGTGGGTGGTGCAGTGGTCGTGCGTTCACAAAAGTATCAGCAATTTTCGTGGAATATTTTTGATACGATTATCGCGCTTTTTGTTTGTGCTGGCGCCGTGAGTGCGGTGGGTGCGCATGCATCACAAGAGATATGGATGCAGACAATGATTGTGGGTGTTTTTGGTATTGTGTATTTTGTCATACGATTTTTTGTTGGTGGTGTAAAAGAGGTTGTGGCTTTGATGCCAGTTGTGATATCGAGTGGTGTGGTTGTGAGTGTGTATGCAATTGTACAAAACATCCTATTTGCGTATGGATATGTGCACAAAGAAATTATGCCAGGACGACCAAATGCGACGTTTACAGAACCTGATTGGCTCGGAGTGTACCTGGTATTTGTCTGCGCAGTGTGTTTGTCGTATTTATACTACAATACAGTGCAGCCACATATGCAGAAATTTTTTAGTCGTGTAGTATACGTTGCGCTTTTTGTTGTTTTTGTTGCATTGATTTTGACTGTTGCGCGCAGTGCGTGGCTTGGTGTTTTGAGTGTGTGTTGCGTATATTGTGGCGTATTACTAGTACAAAAGCGCTACAGTGTGTGTATGCAACACGCGTTGCGAATTGTGCTTTTGGGCAGCGGTGCTGTGTGTACGGTGGTGTTTTTGCACCTTACTGCATTTGAATTAGATAATCGTGTATACAGTGCGGGTACAGGTGACCAAGAAATTACGGTTTCATGTGCGACGCATACAGCGCAGATGGAAGTTGAGCAGATAGGACACATTGCAGATGTCGCAGAATTGCATCGCTACGATTGTCGTCATATTAATCTCGAGGACATCGCACGGGAAAAGCATGCTGGGCAGCATGTATTTACTATTACGCGTGATGATCCCAATGTAGTGGCACGTGCATCTGTTTATGCACAAACACTTTCTGCTATTGCAGCACGTCCGTTTACAGGGCATGGATGGGGACAGAGTGGTAATATTCTTGGCACTGATGCGGCAGGGACGCCGTTGAATGCAAGTAATATTTTTTTGGAAATCATGGTGTCTACAGGTATTATCGGGACACTACTTTTTGGCATATTAATAGTGTGCACCGTGTATTATAGCTATCGATTGATGCGTACGCAGCAAGGGCATGTGTACAATAGCGTGGGACTTTTTGCGCTGTTGGGTATGGTGGCTATCCTCGTGCCAAATATGTTTAACGCGGGATTGCTTTTGGGTTTTGTATGGGTGTATTTTGGTTTGGTTGCAATTGTAGCAAAAAAGGTGTAGTGTAGAGGTATTATACGTTACCTGGACAAAAAGAGTTGGCTCAGCGTAACGCAAAGAGCAGGATTGTGTACAGTGTGTGCAATCCTGCTTTTCTTTCTTTTCTTAAGTGGAAATGGTATGATAGGCGTATTGTATTATGTGTAGAGGAAATCATTTTATGGTACAAGTACAAAAAGAATTATCACGTGAAACAATTTGTGAAAAATACGGGCGTGGCATGGAGCGTGTTGTATTTGAAGATGAAGAGGGGGGAGAACACGAGTTTTATATCAAAAAAGAGGGAAATCCTGTATGTGTTTTGGCAATGACAAAAGATCAAAAAGTGATTTTGTCACAGCAGTTTCGCCATGGTCCGCAACAAATTTTGATGGAACTACCAGGAGGTTCTGTGGATGATAATGAACAACCAAAAGACGCTATCACAAGAGAATTATTGGAAGAGACGGGATATGCGGGAAAGGTACATTTTGTGACACGCACGTTTTGTGATGGGTATTCAACTGGGTACAAAGATTGTTTTGTCGCTACAGAGTGCGAAAAGGTGTGTACGCAAAATCTTGATAACAAAGAATATGTTGACGTTGTCCTGCTGTCACTGGAAGAATTTCGCGAGCATTTGCGTTCGGGAAACTTGACAGATGTGGAAGTGGGGTATCTCGGACTTGATTATTTAGGTTTGTTATAACATGTGTTGTATGAAAATTGCAATTGATGTGCGTAACTTTGGCAAAAAACGCACAGGAGATGAGATGGTATTTTTTGCGCTTGTGTCGCATCTTGCACAGATTGATGATGCAAATGAATACACATTACTGATCGACAATCGTCCAGCGGATGAGATTGCCGATATTGCACAGCGTCTCGGTATAGCGACACGGGACAATTTTGCCATTGTGCCACTGGGCAGTGGGAATAAGTTTCTCTGGAACGCGTGGGTTGTTCCGCGCTATTGCCGGCGTGAAAAAATTGATGTGTATCACACACAGTATATCGTGCCATTTTTTCTGTCACGACGGACAAAGATTGTGACACATGTACATGATGTGTCTTTTCGAGTATATACGGATTTGATTGCAAAGACAGATGCATTTTTTCTCAATACACTAATACCATATGCACTAAAACGGGCAGATAGCATTATTGCAGTATCGCAGTTCACAAAGGATGAAATTATCAAATATTATGGCATAGCACAAGATAAAATTCATGTCGTGCACAATGCATCACATATGCAGTGTCATGCAAGTGGTACAGAAGCGATTCGTGCAAAATATCACCTGCCACAGCGCTACATAATGCTGTTGGGGACGATGCAACCACGCAAAAATATTCCATGTGTCATCGAGGCGTTTGCTCGTATTGCAGAGGATGTGCCAGATGTTTCTCTTGTGCTTGTGGGCAAAAAGGCACACAATTTTGATACGCATATCGAGCATATTATAAAAACACATCCAGAAGTACAAGGTCGTATTGTGTTTACAGGGTATGTCGATGAGAAAGACAAATGTGTTATGTACAAAATGGCAGATGTATTTGTGTTTCCATCTCTTTACGAGGGGTTTGGTGTGCCAATTTTGGAAGCGTGTGAAGCGGGTGTGCCAGTTGTGGCAAGTGATATTCCGCCACACAGAGAAGTGGGTGGTGATGCGGTGCGTTATTTTGACCCGCAGAGTATTGACCAATGTGCCATGGTATTGTATGATGTTTTGGATGATGATATTATAAGGAAGCATGTTGCCACACAGGCGACAGTGCAAAAAGAGAAATTTTCATGGCAAAAGTCAGCACATGATTTGCACATGATTTATCAATCTCTCAGAAATGTGTGACTAACTATAAGAATAGTCGTATTTTTATTTAATATAATGTTGCATGAAAAAACAAAATAGTGTAAGGCCATTTCATAATA
>PDWI01007820.1_pt1 | contig 12790 bp, 8 predicted proteins | sample 1430891 | NCBI WGS metagenome assembly PDWI01 (sample SAMN01162508, study PRJNA174530) | Oral metagenome, whole genome shotgun sequencing project. | biome: Marine environment; feature: Marine mammal; material: Swab sample of the gingival sulcus; isolation source: swab sample of gingival sulcus... | reverse complement strand
GCACTTGGCATAAGGCCTGATGAGCGTATGCTAAAACCTTGTGCGTTTGTTCACTGTGTTTATTGGTAATAAAGCCGACACCGCAACTGTCATGGTCGTATCGGGGACTGTATAATTGTTGTGCTTGGTTGTGCATTGTTCCTCTACCTAATTTATTATTTTTTTTTGATTATTTCACTATATACGGGTTATTTCTTCTATGGGCAACATCTTTTAAGACAGAGAAGCGATATGAATATCATACAAGAAATTAAACACCAGAAACAAAAAGAATGCAACTAAAAATTATTGAAACAATAACTTTTAGTTAATTAATTGACATCAATACAAGGAAAATTAAAATGCGCACTCGGCGGGAGTCGAACCCACTACCTCAGCCTCCGGAGGGCTGCGCTCTATCCAAATGAGCTACGAGTGCATAAAAGAGAACGTATTGTAACGCAACGGTGCTAAAATACAACCGCCGGCAAAATATTATTGCGTTTCCAGGTAATAAAAAAACCGATAGCGTTTCAAATTCACTATCGGTTTTTTTGTTAGGGTTAAAAGTATTAGAGGCAATTACATCATTCCGCCCATACCACCCATACCGCCCATGCCACCCATATCGGGCATTGCCGGCTCGTCTTTCTTCGGCAATTCAGCCACCATCGCTTCCGTGGTGACGATTAATCCGGCTACCGAAGAGGCGTGCTGTAAGGCAGAACGTGTTACTTTGGTTGGGTCTAAAATACCCATTTCCATCATATCACCGTATTCGCTGGTGGCGGCATTGTAACCGTAATTGCCTTTACCGGCTTTCACCGCAGCAACGACAACCGAGGCTTCATCACCGGCATTGTGTACAATGGTCCGTAACGGTGATTCAATAGCACGGCGTAAAATGGCAATACCGGCGTCTTGTTCTTCGTTATCGCCTTTTAAGGTTTCCAGCGCTGTCAAAGTACGAATAAGCGCAACACCACCACCGGCGACGACACCTTCCTCAACCGCAGCACGGGTAGCGTGCAGGGCATCTTCGACGCGGTCTTTTTTCTCTTTCATTTCAACTTCCGTGGCCGCACCGACTTTAATCACGCCGACGCCACCGGAAAGTTTGGCAACACGTTCTTGTAACTTTTCTTTATCGTAATCAGACGTTGCCACTTCAATTTGCGTACGAATTTGCTCAACACGGGCATCGATATTGGCTTTTTCACCGTTACCATCAATAATCGTAGTATTTTCCTTATCAATGACAACACGTTTAGCGGTTCCCAACTGAGCAATTTCGGTTTTTTCCAGCTCCAGGCCGACTTCTTCGGAAATCACCGTACCACCGGTTAAAATGGCGATGTCTTCCAGCATGGCTTTACGGCGGTCACCAAAACCCGGGGCTTTAACGGCAGCAACTTTGACGATACCACGCATTGAGTTAATCACCAAGGTTGCCAAGGCTTCGCCTTCGATATCTTCGGCGATAATCAGCAGCGGCTGACCGGATTTGGCGACACCTTCTAAAGTGGGCAACAAATCACGGATATTGCTGATTTTCTTATCGTGTAACAAAACATACGGATTTTCCAACTCAACGATTTGTTTTTCCGCGTTGTTGATAAAGTAAGGCGATAAGTAACCGCGGTCAAACTGCATACCTTCAACCACATCCAAAGCATTTTCCAGGGCTTGGCCTTCTTCAACGGTAATCACCCCTTCCTTACCGACTTTTTCCATCGCCTCGGCGATAATTTTACCGACATTGGCATCGGCGTTGGCTGAAATAGTGGCTACTTGGGCAATGGCATTGCTGTCGGCACACGGCTTGCTGATTTTTTTCAATTCTTCAACCACCACACCGGTAGCTTTATCAATACCGCGTTTTAAGTCCATCGGGTTCATACCGGCAGCCACCGATTTCAGACCTTCACGGACGATGGCTTGTGCTAAAACCGTCGCCGTTGTGGTACCGTCACCGGCAACGTCGTTGGTCTGACTGGAGACTTCTTTAACCATCTGGGCCCCCATATTCTGGAATTTATTTTCCAATTCGATTTCTTTGGCAACGGTCACACCGTCTTTGGTGATGGTGGGTGCGCCGAAAGCTTTTTCCAACACCACATTACGGCCTTTGGGGCCCAGGGTGACTTTAACGGCTTCTGCCAAAATATCGACACCTTCTAAAATTTCCTTACGGGCGATTTCGCCAAATTTTACTTCTTTTGCTGACATAATTCTTTCTCTCTGGTTTTTAATTCAAAATTCTGTGGGAACTTCTAAAAATTGCAACATTCAAGACGGATTGGTATTTTTATGAGAGCGTTTACCAGTAGTAAATGACCGATAAAAATGATAATCCAATGCAGAAGTTTGCATTTTTTTAGGTGTTCTTACTCAATAATAGCGATAATTTCATCTTCCCGCATGACCAACAATTTCTCTTTGTCGGCTTCGACTTCCGTACCGGAAAACTTACCGAAGAGCACTTTATCACCTACTTTAACAGCCATTGGCGATAACTCGCCATTGTCTAATTTTTTACCTGCACCCACCGCGATAACTTCACCGCGTGACGGCTTCTCAGTGGCCGAACCCGGTAAAACAATACCACCTGCAGAAGTGGTTTCTTCCTCTTCGCGCTTAATAATCACACGGTCGTGTAAAGGACGTAATGCCATAATATTTGTCTCCTAAATAATGATATTAAATAATTTTAAAATAAAGCACCCAAAGCGATGCTGCTGTCGCCGTAATTGGTGATAGTCAAATAGATTTCAAGTGCTAAAGAAATTTTTTTCTCTTTTCCATGCTAAAAAATGCCGGTTGAGCGATTTTTTTCTAAAAAATATATTGCCTTACTTGGATGGCGTCATCACCGCCTTCAAGCAATACGGTTGCGGTGATAAACCGAATAAGCAATTTATTTTGTATCAAAATATTAATTATGCTTGCCAAATAAAGTAATTTGACCAGAAAAGTTGTATCATACCTCAGGTAAGCAAAAGAAAAATCAAACCAGCGGGGATGACAAAATGAAAAATGTATTACAAACTGCCCAAGCATGGGCCAACCAGGACCCTGATAAAGAAACCAAACAGGAATTACAAAACCTGATCGACGCCAATAATACCGACGAATTGGAAAAGCGTTTTGCCGGGCGGCTGCAATTCGGTACGGCCGGGCTGCGCGGGCCGTTGCAGGCGGGGCCGATGGGAATGAACCGCGTATTGGTGGCACAAGCTGCTGCCGGTTTGGCACGCTTTTTATTGTCCCGTGATAAAAACCCAACGGTAGTGATTGGCTATGACGGACGCAAAAATTCGCACCGTTTTGCCCAAGACACTGCCGAAATTATGCAAGCGGCGGGTGTGGCAGCACAACTGATGCCGGATTTACGCCCGACCCCCGTACTTGCCTTTGCCGTGCGTCAATTAAAAGCCAGTGCCGGGGTGATGGTCACCGCCAGTCACAACCCACCGCAAGACAACGGTTATAAGGTTTATTTGGGGGGCGAGGACGACGGCGCACAGATTGTTCCGCCGAATGATAAAAAAATTGCCGAACAAATCGCCTGGGTGGCGGCAAATGTTGATGTCAGCGAATTACCGCGCAGTCGCGCATACGGTGTGATTGATAACAGCATTATCGAGGCCTATATCAACAAAACCGCCGCACTCCGACAAGCCCCTGTCAGCAGTATCAAATACGTTTACACGGCAATGCACGGTGTTGGCAAAGAGACTTTACTGGCTACGTTAGCAAAAGCCGGACTTCCCGCACCGATTTTGGTGGACCAGCAATGCGAGCCGGACGGCAGTTTCCCCACCGTCTCCTTTCCTAACCCCGAAGAAGCCGGGGCGCTGGATTTAGCCATTGCCAAGGCCGAAGCGCATCGTGCCGACTTTATCCTTGCCAATGACCCCGATGCCGATCGCCTGGCGGTTGCTGTCCCGAATGACAAGGGTGAGTGGGCGACTTTACACGGTAACGAGGTCGGCTTATACCTTGCCTGGCATATTGCCAAGCGTGCTAAGGCCGAGGGCAAACAGGGGGTTTTGGCGTGCTCGCTGGTCTCCAGCCCGGCGTTGGCAGCCGTGGCGGCAAGCTGTGGATTACAACATCAGGAAACACTGACGGGATTTAAGTGGATTGGCCGCATTGACAACCTGTTATTCGGCTACGAGGAAGCATTGGGCTATTTAACCGACCCCGATAAAGTCCACGATAAGGACGGTATTTCCGCCATTGTCAGTTTTCTGGATTTGATTAACAGCTTAACAGCCGAAGGGCAGACCTTTGCCGGGTATCGTCAGGCCTTTAGCGAAACTTTTGGCGCATTTGCCAGTGACCAGTTAAGTATTCGTGTCGAAGATTTGGGACGTATTGGACGTATCCTCGCTGCCGTTCGCCAAAAACCCTTTAGCGACATCGGCGGTCTGGCCGTCAGCGAGTATATTGACCACCTGCAAACCGAGAAAAACGATAATATCCTGGTTTTTTACTGTGACGGCGGTCACCGCGTTATTTTCCGCCCGTCGGGCACCGAACCCAAGTTGAAAATTTATTTGGATACCAAGGGAAGCTCGTTACAGGCAGCGCAAAATAGCGGGGCACAATTAAAACAGGCATTGAGCGATTTTATTGATACAGTGGTTTGACTTAGTGAACTTAATGAAGCTGGTGAGTCGGGTTAGGCTTTGCCGTAACTCGACATTTACCGGTGTGACAGCTTGAGTCACGGCAAAATGCAGATATGACAAACACCGTTTTTAGCGAAAATTCAGTACAATGACAACCGCCGTTCTCTCATTCACAGACGCGAAACATCTGTGTTGTGCCGCCAGTGATATGGTTAAACACTTTGCCGAGCGTCATCCCGCACGCTTTGCAGCAATGCTAAACGGTATTGGTGAAGGCGGCAAGTATTATGATGATTATCACCGTTTATTAAGTAAACTCATCCGCCATAAAAACGAAGTCGAGGCCGCCAAAATACTGCGCCGATTCCGGGTCGAACAGCAGGTTGAACTCGCCTGCCGCGATATTTTGGGGCAAATCAGCATTGAAAAAGTGCTGCGCAGCTTATCCGATTTGGCAAGCGCCTGCTTAGACGTCACCTATTACTATGTTTATGAGTTACTGGCCAAACGCCACGGTGTTCCGTTGGACAGTGTCGGACAGCAACAACATCTGGCCATTTTGGGGATGGGCAAACTGGGGGGCGGTGAACTTAACTTTTCCTCCGATATCGACCTGATTCTTGCTTATCCGCAAAAAGGGGAAACCCAAGGCAATGAACACGGCGAAAAAATCATTGATAATGAATTGTTTTTTCATCGACTGGCACAAAAACTCATTCGTTTGTTGGATAAATACGATGAAAACGGTTTTGTTTATCGGGTTGATATGCGCTTAAAACCGTTTGGCAGCGTGGGTACGTTGTGTACTACTTTTGCCGCCATGAAACGTTATTATTTGCAGCACGGGCGCAATTGGGAACGCTATGCTCTGGTTAAAATGCGAGCTGTTGCCGGCAATATTGCCGCAGGCAATGCCTTGGTGGACGACCTCACTCCGTTTATTTACCAACGCCACGTCGATTATGAGGCAGTCAATTCGATTGAGGAGATGAAGACAAAAATCGTTGCCAACTCGCACGAAAAAAATTTGCGCGATAACCTCAAACTGGGACAAGGCGGTATCCGTGAAATAGAATTTTTGGTACAAACCTTCCAAATGATGTACGGTGGCCGGATGACGGAGCTGCGCGGACAGTCTTTGTTAACGGCGCTGCAAGCACTGCGGGAAAAGGAATTGCTCAGCGACAAAGTGACAGAGATGTTACGTACGCACTATTTGCGGCTACGCAAGATTGAAAATGCCATTCAATATTACCGTGACCAGCAAACCCACGATTTACCCAATAAAACCGAACCGAGAAAGGCCCTGTTAACCGCATTACAGATTGATGACTGGCTCACTCTGGTTGGTGAGGTTAACCGTATTCGTTTTGAAGTTTTTCAATTATTTCAACGGGTTTTTGCCACCCAAGACGATAATATTTCCCACGTTGACGAAGAAAAACTGAGCGAAGAGTATTGGTTGGATTTGGTTTATCAAACCGACATTACCCGTGAAGGAGCCGAAACCATTGCCGGTGATTTTCTGCGTTTTTATCAACGGATGAAAAATCACGATTTAGGGGATAAGTACCTGATTCGCCTGAATTGGGTCTTACCACAGGTTATCCAGGCTCTGGACGGTGAGGAAAACCCGGTGAAAATCGCCAAACACATGCTCGAGTTGTTGGAAGCGATTATCGGTGAAAGTGTTTATCTGAGTTTGTTGGTCGAACATCCGTCGGTGCTGAAAAAAATTATGCACCTGTTTATGCACAGCAGTTGGATGACACGTTTTTTATGTAAGCACCCGCGCGTTATTGACGAGCTGATTCATGAAACCCACGAAGATATTGATATTGATGCCAAATCCATCCGTCGGGAACTCAACCATGCGATTTCCCAAAGTGTTGGCGCAGACGCTGTTATCAGCAAATTAATCGATTTTAAAAATGCGCAGATGTTTCGTATTGCCAGCGCCGATTTACAGAATAAAATCCGCTTGATGCACGTCTCCGACCACCTGACGTGGACGGCAGAAGCCATTATTAAAGCAGTGCTGCAACTGGCACAAAACGAAATGGCGGAAAAATACGGACAACCGACTTATGAGTTGAACGGACGAACATACAAGGCACAATTCGGGGTGATTGCTTACGGCAAATTGGGCGGACTGGAGATGGGCTATGGCTCGGACCTGGATTTGGTTTTTTTGCACTCTTCGCAGGGTGAAAAACAGCAGACTAACGGCGAACGCTGTGTCGATAACGATGTTTTTTTCACCCGTTTGGTGGGTAAGTTCAATAACTATATGACCACCCTCACCCCGAGCGGCAAACTGTATGAAATTGATATTCGTCTGCGCCCGTCGGGGCAATCGGGCCTGCTGGTGCACAGCTTAACAGCCTTTGCCCATTATCAGCAAAGCGAAGCCTGGACGTGGGAACATCAGGCACTGGTGCGGGCAAGGTTTATCGCCGGTGGCAAAGCCGTCAAAAAAGGCTTTAAGGCCGTTCGCAGAAAAGTCATTGCCAAAGACCGCAACGAGGAAAAATTAAAAAATGATGTCCTGAAAATGCGGGAAAAAATGCAGCAATCTCAGCAACAACCGGATAAAGGGATGGTTCACGTCAAACACGGGCGCGGGGGCGTAACCGATATTGAGTTTATCGTCCAGTATTTACTTTTAAAACACAGTAAGGACTATCGTCATTTGATTCGTTGCAGTGATAATATGCGCCAGTTGGCCGCCTTGGAGCTGTTTGATATTTTGCGTTCGGCCGATGCTGCCGATTTGCGCTCGGTTTACCGTACATTCCGCCTTTGGATACATCATCAGCAATTGCTGGGACAAGCCGCTATCGCTCCTCAGGCACAATTTGCGCAGGAAATGGCCGTTGTGCAACGTATTTGGCATAAAGTTTTTGCCCAAGCGGATAAAAGATAAGCGGTAAAGGGACAATGCATTAACCCGAAGGTGTTTGCTCTGATGGTCATCAGGCGTCGATCAGCCAGCCGTTGTGTACCGCTATTTGCACTTGCTGTTCTATCCAAGTATGAATTTCGGGAAAATCGTTGTCGATAAAAGCCATAGCGGTCATGACTTGCGAGCGCTTAATCCGGTGCTGCTGCCAGCTGCCGCCCTCGTTGGCGATATTTAACAAAAACGGCAGCAACCTGTCCACCGCTTTTAACAATTTCACCTCGATACTGTGTCCCGTTTCCTGCTCTTCCCACAATGCGGCCAAATCACTAATATCACAACCTGTATGCCCCGCCAGTCTTGCTATCCCTGCCCGTTCGGCATGGTGTGCACTGCGGCGGTTATCGGCGTATAAAAACGTGTCACCGGCGTCAATTTCCCCCAAATCATGAATCAGTGCCAGTTTGAGCAATTTGCCCTCATCAACTGCCAAAGCATAACGTTCTGCCAGCGCCCAGCAGGCCATGGCCAAATGCCATGAATGTTCGGCGGAATTTTCATAACGCCGGGGGGCGGTAATATAACTTTGCCGTTCGACGTGTTTTAGCGCATCGAGTTCGAGAAAAAAACGGCCGGTCTCATTAAAATCAGCAGACATCATTTAGCCCGGTTAATGCTGATTTTGGCAATCCGGCGCTTACCCACCTGGATGATGCCGTCAAACCCTTTGTCCAGTTTTAGGTCTTTGTTTTGCATTTTCTCGCCATCGATTTTCACCGCCCCTTGTTTTAACATACGATAGCCCTCTGAGGTTGAGGCCACCAGTCCGGCATCTTTCAGCACATTGGCAATACCCAGCGGGGCCTCAATGCTTAAGGCCACCTCGGGAATTTTATCGGGCAGCTGTCCTTTTTGAAAACGGGCAATAAAGGCCTCACGTGCCGCCAGCGCCGATTTTTTATCGTGGAAACGGGCAATCAGTTCCTGTGCCAATTCAAACTTAATGTCACGCGGATTTTTACCCTCGGCAGCGGCTTTTTTCAACCCGGCAATTGCTGTCAAACTTCTGAATGACAGCAGGTCAAAATAACGCCACATCAAGTCATCGGAAATTGACATCACCTTGCCGAACATATCATCGGGACTGTCAAAAATGCCAATATAGTTGCCCAACGATTTTGACATTTTTTGCACCCCGTCCAAACCTTCTAAAATCGGCATGGTCAGGATACACTGTTGTTCCTGCCCGTAGGCTTTTTGTAATTCACGCCCGACAAGCAAGTTAAATTTTTGGTCGGTACCGCCCAACTCAATATCGGCTTGCATCGCCACCGAATCATAACCCTGCACCAAGGGGTATAAAAATTCGTGGACGGCAATCGATTGTCCCGCTTTATAGCGTTTGTTAAAGTCATCACGTTCCAACATTCTCGCCACGTTGTATTGTGCCGCCAGTTTAATCATGTCCACCGATGTCATTTTATTCATCCAGGTGGAATTAAACATCACCTCGGTTTGATCAGGGTCTAAAATTTTGAAAATCTGTTCCCGGTAAGTTTTGGCATTTTTTTTGACCTCTTCCTCGGTTAAGGCGGGACGCGTCGTACTTTTGCCGGTCGGGTCGCCAATCATCGCCGTAAAGTCGCCGATTAAGAACAATACTTGATGGCCTAACTCTTGGAATTGACGCAACTTATTAATAACTACCGTATGTCCCAAATGCAGGTCGGGGGCCGTTGGATCCATACCTAATTTAATACGCAGCGGACGTCCACTTTTTAATTTTTTGATTAAATCTTCTTCAGGTAAGCAATCTTCTGCTCCACGTTTGATGATTTTTAGGGTATCATTTACCGTCATAATTAAATTCCTAATGTAACTGACATTGAAAAAAGTAAAAAAATTATCAATAGCTATTGGGCTATGGCTATCGTTTTGCATTTTATCATTGACTTTTGCTGTTGCCCCGGTCAATGCCGCAGAGAGCGCCATTATATATGAATATAAAGTCATTACGCAAAAAAAGGGCGAACCATTTTCAGCCGTGCTGAAAAAGGCCGGGTTAAGCAAGACGGAAAAAAACTGGGTCAATGACATTCCCATTTACCACGCAGCAAAGTCCGACCGGCAGCTTCGTTTTGCCTATCTTGTTGAAAACAAAAAACGTTTACTCAAAGAATTGAAAGTTACCCGGGGCAATCGTTTGGTCAATTTTGTCTTAACGAAACAATGGGGAAAATCGGTTTTTGTGCAAAAACCATCCGAAATTCCTGCTGCAAAAAGTAAAAAAAATATTCAACTGCAAAGTACGATAAACACCGAGCAGGATAAAAAAACCGAAGTGGAATTGCAGTCTATTTTACGTCAGGTCAAACTGGCATCCGTATCGGAAGAGAAAAAAAGCAAGCAAACACATGGCACAACAAGACCGGCTCAGACAATAAAACTTACCTCGACCGGTAACAGTAGAATTTTTGGTTTACGCTTTAGTCAGGCCAAGGGGCAGGCACTGGAAGACGCCTGGCAAGTGGCCAGATTAAGTAAACTACAGCAACAAGTCATTAAAAGCGGTGATTTTCTTAAGCAGGCAAAAAGCCGGCGATACTTTACCCTGTATTTTCAAATAGACGGTAAAAAACGTTTATTCAAGGGACTGCGAGTCAGCCGTGGTAAGAGCCATTTTAATTACGCCGTGAAAAAAGTTAACGGAAAATACAAATTACTTGATTGCAAAGAACTCAATCCCGCGCTGCGGCGGCGGGTAGAAAAAGCTTTTGCTACAGCGACGGTTAAACAGGTAACGGCGCCCAGGGAAACCGTTAAGTCACCCAATCAAACGACGGCTAAAAAAGCGGACAAAAAAGCGGTCAAGAAGCCGGCTAAAAAAACCACCGTAAAAAAAACCACCGCAAAAAAAACCACCCCGTCACCCTCGGTTAAAAAGCATAACAGCGGTCATTACCAAGTTATTAGTCTGACGCAGAAAAAAGGCCAAACGCTGTATTCCGCTTTAAAAGCTGCCAAATTGACCAGCACCCAGCGTAACCTGGTGATTGCCATGCCGGCAACCAAATCGGCGAAAACAACGCGCCGACTGCATTTATTACTGGAAAAACGGGGCAAAAGAAAGTATCTTCGGGCCTTGCGCATTGTGCGGGGCAAAAGTGTAGCGGAATACGTACTGGTTAAACATCGGGGCCGATGGACATGGGCCAATGAAAAAGGACAAATTCATACCCGTGGCGGTAGTTTTTCCCGCTATCCGTTGAGATTTTCACGCATCACGTCACGTTTTAACCCGCGCCGTCGCCACCCGATCTCACGGCGTATCCGTCCGCACAAAGGGATTGACTTAAAAGCCCCGCACGGCGCCCCGATTTATGCACCTGCCAGCGGTGTGGTGGTGTTTTCCGGTCGTCAACGCGGTTATGGCATTATTTTGGAAATCGACCACCGCAACGGTTATCGCACCAAATACGCCCACTTATCGCGGATTATGCGGGGTGCCCGCAAAGGCAGTCGCGTCAAAAAAGGGCAATTGATTGCCAAGGTTGGCAATACCGGGGTTTCTACCGGGGCGCACTTGCACTATGAAGTTATTGTTAACGGGCGGCACAGAAACCCGGCAACCGTTCGTTTACCGGGGCGGGTCGGCGGCACAAAAACGTTGACAGAGGCGAAATTAGCCGTCCGGCACTACTTACCCACGCTGCGTCGTCTGAGCCGATAAGATGTATTATGTCGGTATGATGAGCGGAACCAGTCTGGACGGTGTTGACGCCGTCTTGGCGCGTTGTCAAAATGACCGCTGGCAAGTGATTCAACACGCTGAAAAGCCCTTCCCCGACGACCTGAAACAAACATTATACGACTTAAACTTTGCCGATACCGACCATACTCGGCGCGGCGGCGAATTACACACGGCCAAAACCGCTGAACAACAGCTTACCGCTTGTTATGCCGAAGTTTTCCATCAACTTATCGCCGCCATTGCTCCCACACACATTCAAGCCATTGGCGCACACGGACAAACCATCCGTCACCAGCCCAATGCCCGCTGCCCTTATACTCTACAGCTGCTTAACGGAGCGTTGCTTAGCCATTTAACCGGACAGACCGTGGTGTGCGATTTTCGCAGCAAAGACATCGCCGCCGGCGGACAAGGGGCACCATTGGCGCCCCTTTTTCATCAACATTTATTTGCTCAACAGCCGCCTTTTGCGGTGGTCAATATCGGCGGTATTGCCAATATCAGCATAGTGGGTGGTAACACTTCCTCTGTACCGTTAAGCGGTTTTGATTGCGGGCCGGGCAATTGTTTGCTGGATGAGTGGGTCAGCCGCCACTGCGGCAAAGCTTTTGATAAGAACGGACAATGGGCGGCTGGCGGGCAAGTGCTGCCTGAACTGCTGTGGCGCTTACTCAGCGATGATTATTTTGCTCAACCCGCCCCCAAAAGCAGCGGCAGAGATTATTTCAATACAAGATGGCTGCAACGCTATTTACACGCTGACGAAGCCCCGCAAGATGTGATGCGAACCCTGCTGGAATTAACTGCTAAGGCCATCACCGACAATCTGCCCGATGGACTGAATGCAGTGATTTTAGCCGGTGGCGGAGCAAAAAATCACCTATTGGTACAAACCATTGAAGCAAATTTATCATTAAGTGAAAAAACAGCCCATTGTCCCCGCCTGCTTTGTTCCGATGAGTTAGGAATCGGGGCACAACAGGTGGAGGCACTGGGATTTGCTTTGTTGGCCAAACAATGCCTGTCGGGAGAACCGATGCCCACCCAGCAAGTCACCGGGGCAACAACACCCGTTATCTGTGGGGCGATTTATCGCTGACTACACTACCTAGTACTATCTAAGTTGGCCGACTTTTCCCGTCTTATAAGCCCTCTAACTGGGCGAAATAATCGGCTAAATACTCAGCAAAACTCAAATGTTGTGATTTTTTCAGCAAAAATTTCTCTTTTTCCAGTGATAACTGCGCATCACGGGCAACCTTGGCTTTTTCGGCATAAGTCAATCCCAAATCACGGCTGATTTGCATCTGTTGACGGCTTAATTCGGTGATAAATTGGTGGTAGGTCATCGGTCGGCCGCTAACTTCACCGCGTAGGTTGGCCATGATTCTTGCCGACGGTGTCAGGCTGGGGTTGTTGACCACATCAATTTGCCGTTCAATAATACTTACGTAGTGCGGACGGTGTTTTTCACTGTCCATCATCTCGGCAATCGGCCGCATAGCTTGCAAAATCTCACTG
>PDWI01007819.1_pt1 | contig 12790 bp, 10 predicted proteins | sample 1430891 | NCBI WGS metagenome assembly PDWI01 (sample SAMN01162508, study PRJNA174530) | Oral metagenome, whole genome shotgun sequencing project. | biome: Marine environment; feature: Marine mammal; material: Swab sample of the gingival sulcus; isolation source: swab sample of gingival sulcus... | reverse complement strand
CTTTTATCTTATCCATATTTTTATTATATAATACGACACCTGTTTTAGCATCTATCAATACAGCTGTATCCGATTGTATCGTTAAATTATCCGATGTTGTTTTTTCAACAAAAGTTTGTTGCTTCATCTTTTGAAATTTACTTTTACCACTAGCTATTGATACATTATAATTTATAAATATTGATATGATTGTTATTATAATAATAATTTTTTTTGTTTTCTCTAAGACTTTAATATACACAATATTATCTTATACTCCTTTTTCGCTTATTATTCTTTTTCTTCTAATGCTGTATTAACAGCTTTTATGCGAAGTTTTCGATTATTTTCATCTGTTAAAAATACATAAATTACAATCCCTGACACAACTAAAAGTCCTGCTGTTTCCACAAATAAATCTCGACTAAAAAGAACCGATGCTACTGCCATCGTTCCACTTATAGCATATATTGTCAATACCGTTTTTCTCTGCCCCATCCCCGATGCCATAATACGATGATGCAAATGCCCTTTATCTGCTTCCATTATCGGTCTTTTATTAATCAATCTTCTAAGAATAGCAAATGCCGTATCAAAAATAGGCACACCTAACACTAGTATGGGTATAATCAATGCCATTACCGTTGCCCCTTTCATCGGTCCTATAATGGATAACGTGGACATCATAAATCCTAAAAATAAGGAACCACCATCTCCCATAAAGGTTTTTGCTGGATGAAAATTAAAGGGTAAAAAACCACAAGTTGAACCAATTAGTGCCATTAATACTAAAGACGTCAAATAAGCTCCGTGAATATATGCTGTATAACAAAGAGCTAACGAAGCTATGGTCGTAACCCCTGAAGCAAGTCCATCGAGTCCATCAATTAAATTTACTGTATTTGTAATTCCTACTATCCAAATAACCGTAAAGAAAAAAGCAAAGCCTCCTGCCAAATAGCTATGACTCCCTCCAAAAAATGTGCCGTAATGGTTTGTTAAAAATTCGATACGAATCCCCATAACATAGACAATGCTGGCAATAACAAGTTGTCCTACAAATTTCACTTTTGCCGACATGCCTTTTATATCATCAACTATTCCCAAGATATATATCAAAATACCACCGACAATAATACCTTTCATTTGACCGATTGGTTGAGAAAAATATCCTATATTTTGAGTCAAAAAAGTTTCTTTAACCTCTTGCCAACCTGTAAAAAATATAAATAAAAGCCCTAGAATCGTACTTGTAAAAATTGCCATACCTCCAAACCTTGCCATAGGCTTCGTATGAACACGTCGTTCATCTAGTGGAATATCTACAGCACCGACTATTTTTGCCACTTTAATTGATAAAGGTGTTAAAAAAAGTGATAATATGGTCGTCCCTAGAAATACTGCAAGGGATACTATATAAAATTTTTCCATCTTTTTCTCCTATTTTATCTAATTTATCTATTCTTATTATAACGAAAATAACAAATCCATTAAATCATTTTTCTAGGAAAATGTTACTATCTAATGATTTCTGATATTTTTTCTATTTTTATATTTGCTTCTTTTAAAAGCGATACGGATATTTCATCAGGATACCCCTCTTCCATGACAATTCGTCTAATCCCTGCGTTGATAATCATTTTCGCACAGATAATACAAGGTTGATGGGTTACATAAATTGTGGCATTTTCAAGGTTTTTACCAATGTTTGTTGCTTGAATAATCGCATTTTGCTCTGCGTGAAGTGCCATACAAAGTTCATGTCGTTGTCCTGATGGAATCCCCATCTTTTCTCGCAGACAACCACCTCTTTCATCGCAATGCTTCAATCCTTTTGGTGCACCGTTATATCCTGTTGAAACAACGTGTTTATCTACTACGATCGCAGCACCTACTTGTCGTCTCAAGCAAGTTGACCTTTTAGCAGCTAGTTTTGCCACATCCATAAAATATTCATCCCAACTCGGTCGTTCCATCTTTTATCCCTACCTTTTTATAAAATTTAACACAATGCTTGCTTATCAAAGTAAACTTCTGCCATATAAAGCCCCCAAGGTGGTGCTGTATGTCCTGCATTTTGACGATTTTTACTTTCAATAATATATTTTAAATCTTCTGGTTTTCTCTTTCCTAGACCAACTTCTACTAATGTCCCTGAGATAATCCTTACCATATTATATAAAAAACCATCGCCTTTAATCGATAGGATGATTTCTTGTGTTGACAGTTCCTCTTTTATATTTTCTTTTTTATCTTCAAAGGGTGCTTTTTCTATCTTATCTTCATCTGATTGATACCGTAACTTTTCTATCACATCTAAATGATAAATTGTTCTTACTGTTGTTTTTTTTATATCAGAACTACTTGTTTGAAAACAGTTAAAATCATGAGTTCCTACAATATACTTCGCTGCTGTTCTCATAGCCTCTACATCTAATTTTTTATCTAATTGATACGCTCTATTTCTCATAAAAACATTTTGTTTTTTACTAGCAATGATATGATATTGATATTCTTTGCCCTTTGCACTAAATCTAGCATGAAAATCTTCTGGCACTTCTTTAATATCTACTATTTGAACATCTGCTATCTTCATCTTATCTGCCAACAATCTATTTGCCACAGAAGGAATTTTTTCTACTGGTATCTTAAAGTCTGCTTTAAAGCTTGCTCTTTGACCTAACGCATGAACCCCTGTATCTGTTCGTCCTGTACCGTTTAGTTCGATTGGTGTATCACAAATTTTACTTAAAACTTTTTCTAATTCTCCTTGCACTGTTCGTAATTCAGGTTGTTTTTGCCACCCAAAAAAATTAGTGCCATCATATGCTATTGTCAACAGTATATTTTTCATTTAATCCCTACTTGTATATCTTCTGCTCTCTTTTTACGCAAATTACACAAAATCTTTTTTGAATCACTAGACTATTTTTTCACTTTTGGCAGTTCAATCTGTCTATTCTCTTTAGAGGGTCTGTACAGGGTAAATTTCTTACCAATAGACTGCACAAACTCTGCCTTTAATTGGTCTTTTACCTCATTGGCAACTTCCTTTGGGTCAAGACTACAACCCTCTTGAAGTTTTACCTTGACAAGCTCCCTCACTTCTAAATTTACATCAATTTCTTTGATAATATTTTCTGTAAGACCTGCTTTTCCGATATATACCATTGGCGATAAATCGTGAGCAAGACTTTTTAAAAATCTTCGTTGATTTCCTGTTATCATAGTTTTCTTTTCCTTTTTAATTATATTTCATTTTTATTGTTAAATTTTTCACAATCTGAGATTATTTTGCTTTACGCATCATATCTGCTGAACCACTATCCGAAAGTAAAACTGAAAATATGCGTGAAAAAACAGGATGTTTTTTAGCGAATAGGCACAGGACGTGCCTTTATGAGTGGTTAGCATATTTGATAGTTTTACTGTCGAAGCATACTGTGAAGCTTATGATGAGGAAAGCAAAATAATTGATTTAAACAAAAAAAATTGTTAATAGCTTTACACATCATATTTGCTGAGCCACTATCCAAAAGTAAAACTGAAAATATGCATAGAAAAACAGGATATTTTTTAGCAAATAGTCACAGAACGTGCCTTTATGAGTGGTTAGCATATTTGATAGTTTTACTGTCGAATGCTACTCATCCAACATTTTTTTACAGCTTCTGCAATCTTTTCAGCAATCCCTTTTTCAAAAGCACTAGGCAATATATAATCTGCCGTAAGCTGTTCTTGCGTCACAATCCCTGCTAATGCATAAGCTGCTGCTACTTTCATTTCTTCTGTGATTGCCGTTGCTCGAACATCTAAAGCACCTCGAAAAATCCCCGGAAAGGCAAGGACATTATTTATTTGATTAGGAAAATCGGAGCGACCTGTTCCCATAACTGCAACACCTACTTTTTTTGCGATATCAGGCATAATCTCAGGTTCTGGATTAGCCATCGCAAAAACGATTGGCTTGTTATTCATCGTCTTAATCATTTCTTCCGTCAATATATTGGGTGCTGAAACGCCAATAAAAACATCTCGTCCTTTTACGGCATCTACCAACGTTCCTGTTACTTTTTCTCCATTTGTTATTTTCGCTAAATCGGTCATCGCCCAGTTTAAGCCCTCTTTATTTTCATAAAGAATACCCTCTCTGTCACAGACAAGGATGTCTTGTATCCCTAAGTTAATTAGCATTTTTGTAATGGCTGTCCCTGCTGAACCAGCTCCGTTTACCACTACTTTTATATTGTCTAATTTTTTGTCAACAACTTTCAATGCATTAATTAAACCTGCTGAAACAACAATGGCTGTACCGTGCTGGTCATCGTGAAAAACGGGTATATCTAACTCTTTTTTTAACTTTTCTTCAATTTCAAAACATCGAGGGGCAGAGATGTCTTCTAGGTTAATACCACCAAATACGGGTGCAATATTTTTTACGATATGAACGATTTCATCAACCTTTTGTGTTTTTAGACAAATTGGCATAGCATCAATTCCTGCAAATTCTTTAAAGAGTACTGCTTTTCCCTCCATAACAGGAAGACCAGCTTCTGCACCGATATTGCCAAGACCTAGCACTGCCGAACCATCAGAAACGACGGCGACAGTATTACCTTTCATCGTATATTTATATACATCTTCTGTGTTTTCTGTTATTTTTTTGCAAGGTTCTGCAACACCCGGTGTATATGCTGTCGATAAATCATCTCGATTATTTACAGATACTTTGCTGATAATTTCCAACTTCCCTTTTTTTTCTTCATGAATTTTTAAGGATTTTTCATAGTACGACATTTTATCTGCCATCTTGCCCTCTTTCTATCTTTTTTATCTTTTTATTTTCTCACTTTATTTTTTCTTCCAAGAACTTTTATTATTCAATCATACAAGTATTAAAAAACTTAAAAAGTGTATCATTAACAAAATATTATAGCATAATTTAGTTCAATATTCAATTGTTGAAATATAACAAAAACCACCAGAACATTGAATTTGAGGTTTTTCAATAATACTGATGGTTTTATCTTTAATTAATTTATAATTACATTATATTTTATGCTTTTTTTCTCTGTTTTTTATATCCAAAATAGTTTATACTTTCTGTTATTATCAATGAAATTATTAAAGCCAAAGGTATCGAACAACCAAGATACAAACAAATCATCGTTATAATAGGAAATAACATTGATGTATAGAATAAAATATATCCAATATCATTCTCTCTTTTTTTATTTACATAAGTATACACTACTAATAAAGAAACCATAATTATCACAAAAATATTTTCAAAAAATAAATCTAAAATATTCCTAGGCAATTCCTCTATATGTTTTTCACTAAACAAAAAAGGCTTAGATATTATTACTACTGAAGAAATTATTATACTTTGCATTAAATCTTTAAAAAATTTTTTAAATTCATTTTCTCCATTATAAAATTTAATTATAACAGAAACCCAAAAAATTGTTGCAAGTATCTGATATTTTGTAATTTCCTTATCTACATCTATCATCCACATTAAAATTAATAACGAACTAAAAACAATAGTATTAATATAGTTTATTACTGACTTAAATTTCTTTTCTTCTCTATTCATTGCGAACTACCTTTCTATTTATTCTCTTTCTCTATGGTACTGTTACTTCCCACACTTTTTTATCATCAAATTTTTCTAAATAAGGAACACTCATTTCATCTCTAATACCCTTAAAATTTTCAGCACCATACTGCTCTGCTGTATAAATTAATTGGAACGTATCTCCAGATTTTAATTTTTTAATTTCAGGTAATACACCTTGATAATAGTAACTATACTTTTTATCTTCCTCAATTGTTTCTGTTGTTATTTTTTCTGTATGATAGAAAAAACTATTCATATCTTCTAATGTTAATTTATAAACTTTTTCCCCTATATGAATTTCAAAATACTCTCCCCAATAACTACTAAAAACATTTCCTGTTTTAACATCAATATTAATATTTTCTCCATCAAAAGTAGCTTCTTTAAATCGAAGGATAGGATGATTTGTTATTTCTGAAACTTTGATATTTAGTTCAAATGGATCTTTTAAATCTCCCAATGCATCTTTAAAATTATTTACTTTTATCCTTATTTCATCATTAGCATCTAATTTTTCTTCTGCTTTAAATGCTTTTTGTTTCACAATATGAGTAGATCCAGTGTTTATCTGACGTCTTACTTCATTGAATCTGATTCCTTTATTACTACTTACTTCAACATCGACATTTTTATGTTCTTCTAACCCAAAAATATTAATTAATAAGTTTTTCTTATTTTCTGAAATTTCTATTTCTATTTTAGGCTCAATATCCTCCAAAGGTATCTCAAAATTTCTCATCTTATTCTTATTTGTATCTTGAAAAGGCTTATCCCCACTAATATACTGAAGCTTCATATCTGTTATATCTTCAATACCAGATACCTCTAATACTGTTTTAGAAGGATAACCATCCTCAATCTTTATACTTTTAATTTCAGGTGTTCCAATATAATTCCCTGTAAATTTAAAATCTTTAATATCAGGTACACTTCTTTCATCTAGCTCAAAAATAAACATTACTATTTTTGTTCTATTGTCATTTATCAAAGCGTTAGAATTAGAACTAAGAACTGGACCCCTAGTATCAATTTCTTCTTCTACTTCTTTATCAATATCTATCCTAGTAATTTTATTTGAAACATTTCCTTCTTTATCTCTAACAACAAATCCAAACGAAGTTATCAAATCATTTAAAAAGTGAATATCAACTTCCAACGCAACTTCCTCTACATTTTCTATCTTTATATAATTTGTTTCAATATCAAGTTGAAGTCTATAACTCCTTATTCCCCTCAATAATGCTTCAACTTCTGTTTCATCCCAACTCATATACTCATTTATATATCTTCTTGCAACAAATACTTCATAAGGATTTTCTTTTGAGGCATCTTTCATCTTATATTTTATTTTCACTTTATTCTCTGATTCTAGCAATTCTATTTTAGGGTATCCTTCTGCAAATCGAGGATCTACATAATTACTGTTGCCACCTGTAGTTGTTTTTTCTTTATATATTGCATATATCGTTACATTTTCTTGAATCGCTGTATTTGTAAAATCAAAGTCTGTCGTTCCACCTGAAGTAGTTTTAAATCCTTGGAAATCATAATCCGTAACTGGTTTAACAGCTGGTTTTATTGCCTTTTCTCCGTGAGTAATCTTTTGAGCATCATAAGTAACCTCTGAAGTTCCTTCAACTACAAAAGTAACATCCCACTTTTTAGGGGTAACATTTACTGTTACTGGTGCTTCTAATGTCACTGCACTAGGATTCGTCATCTTGCTGTCTAATGTTACAACTGCCTTTAATGTAATACTGTGTGCTTCTTTTTTATTAACATCATAGCTCGTAAAGTCTATATTTGTCCAATCTAAAGTAGCTACTCCACTTTTTTCTGTAGTATCTGTCCCTACAGTGTATACTATACTTACGCTAGCAGGGAGTTTAGCTTTAATATCATCTAAAGAAGTGCCATTTTCTATATTTATATCTTGAAGTTGTCCAATGCTTTTAAGTTTAGATTCTGTTGGTATAGGGGCAACTACTTCAACTTCAAAGGTTGCTGTTTTACCACTAATCGTTACAGTTAGTGTTTGTTGTCCTACTGTCTCTTTATTAAATCCAGTAACATTGGCATTCTGTACAGTTAAATTTTCTTTAATCGTATTGCTACCTTTTTTGTATGTACCTTCAACTTTTATGCCATCTAATGCTAATTCTTCTCCCTGAACATATGTAAGTTTCTTAGGTTGTGATGTAACACGGATACTTTGAAGCACCTTCGGTTCTGTCTTGGCGTGGCTACTTCCACCACCACCTCCACCACCTGATTTCTTTTCAGTTTTTTTAGGCTCTGTTGAGTCCGTATTGTTTAATTTTGTATTTTTCTTTTGTTTTTCACCGTTTAATTTAGCTTCTTCTTTAAATTCAATTTTCTTAACTTTACCATCTAGCTTAATTTCTGTTCCTTTTGCTTCGTTTACAACTTTATCAAAAGCCCCTTTAAGTTCTATCTTAGCATTTGCTGCTTCTTCTACAACAATAGTTTCTCCAAAGGCTTTACCGTCTTTGGTTTCATTGACCATCACAGCACCACTTTGAAGAATTGTAACCTTAGCTTTTGTATTTCCACTTACTACAACTCTAATTTTTCCGTTCACTTTCTTAACGATAAGCGTTCCTTTAACTGTAATACTAGCAAAATGAAGAGAATGTTCGCCACCACCATAAGCATATAAATCTTTTTCGATGGCTACATTATCTAAATAAACATCGCCATCACCTACACTTTCAGTGATTGTTAAGTCATTTTTTATCTTTGCATTTTTTAGTGTTACACCATCAGCTGATACGTATATGTTTTCCACTTCTTTATTCTTTAAATCATATGTTCCTGCTAAACCAAAAGTTCTTACATCGGTCATTTTTCTATTTAACATAACCACCGCTTCAGCTCTAGTAATATTCGCCCTCGGTCTAATCATCCCTTTATTGCCTGAAACAAATCCACTTTCGATACAAGCTGATACTGGTACTTTCGCCCAATCAGATACAACGTTTCCATCTTCTGCTTTTCTATAAGCCTCTCCCCTTGAATCTAATCCTGCAATTCTACTTAAGATTGCCATTGCTTCTTGACGGGTTATTTTACCATTTGGGTTGATTTTATCTTCGCCAACACCTTTAATATAACCAGCTTTAAGTGCTACAGAAATGGGTTTATAAAACCAATCTGTTTCCTTTACATCTTTAAAATTTTTAACTTCTTCACTAGTTTCAGTATAGTTTTCCATCCTATTCACAAATGCCATAAATTCAGCTCTTGTAATTTTGTCATTTGGTCTTACATTACCAGCATCATCGCCTTTTAACAATCCCTCTGATTGCCAGCTACTAATTTCATTTTTTGCCCAATGATTTTTTGTATCACTGGCTATTTTTGTTGCAGCATTTACCCCTTGTGGCGATATGCTGACCAATAAAAAAATAGTAGCTAAAATTATGGCGAATAATTTTTTACTGCTATTTCTTCCTTGAGAATATTGAGTATTCATACATTTCCTCCTTATTACGCTCTACTATATAAGATTTTTTAATTAATCTTATAAAACAATAAACTTATGCAGTATAGTATACCCCCCCCCCCTGTTGAAAAGTCAAGGGGTTTTGAAGATTTTTTTGAATTACTTAGATTTTATATTACATTTATTACAGACAAAAACTACAAGATTTCTCCTGTAGTTTTGCTACGTTCCTTTTTATCAATTTTTTTAAAATCCTCATCACTTTCTGTAATCAAAAGTTCTGCCTAAATATCTTTTTTGTACAATTAAAATTTTATTATTTCTTATTAAATCATTATTTATACACGCTAATATCTTACTTCTTCCAAGAACTTTTTAAATCCACAATTCGATTAAATACTGGTGTTTCTTCTGTATAAAGTTTTTCATCGGCAATATAATATCCGTGTCTAAAAAATTGGAATCTTTCTCCTGCTTTTGCCTTTAAAATATCTGGTTCGCCATAAGCTTTTATTTCTTTTAAAGAATTTGGATTTAGTCTACTTTCGCCATTTTCATCTTCTTCCATTAGATGGTCATAATTTCTAATGGTAATTTCTTTCGCTGTACTTGCTTCTACCCAGTGAATCGTCCCTTTTACTTTTCTACCTGTAAAGCCACTGCCACTTTTCGTTTCTGGATCATAAGTACAAAGAAGTTCTTTAATGCTACCATCATCATTTTTTACCACTTCATTACAAGTAATAAAATACGCCCCTTTAAATCGGACTTCGTTTCCCGGAAACATTCTAAAATATTTTTTCACAGGTTCTTCCATAAAGTCAGCACCATCAATATAAAGTTCTCTTGAAAATGGCACTGTTCGATTGCCCCACGCTGGGACATCTCTTGAATTTTCCATCTCCACATACTCTACTTGACCTTCTGGATAATTGGTGATGACTACTTTAATAGGGTCTTCTACTACATTTCTACTTTGCACTTTACTTTTTAAATCTTCTCTGACGCAATGTTCTAAAAAATCCATTTCTACGGTACTATTCGCTTTCGCCACACCAATTCTATCGCAAAAATCTCGAACAGCTTCTGGTGTATAACCACGTCTTCGAAGCCCTGCAATCGTTGGCATACGACAATCATCCCATCCCTCTACATCGCCATTATCTACCAAATCTTTTAAGTATCTTTTAGACATCACCGTATTGGTTAAGTTTAGTCTAGCAAACTCTATCTGTTGAGGTTGAGGGTTCCACCAACCAAGTTTTTCTAAAAACCAATCGTATAGTGGTCTATGGTCTTCAAATTCTAAAGTACAAATAGAATGGGTAATACCCTCGATGGCATCTTCTATTGGATGGGCAAAGTCGTACATAGGATAGATACACCATTTGTCGCCTGTATTGTGATGACTTGTATGGGCAATTCTGTAAATAACAGGGTCTCTCATATTAATATTCGCTGCTGCCATATCGATTTTAGCTCTTAATACTTTCTCTCCATCTTCATATTTCCCTGCTTTCATCTCTTCAAAAAGCCTTAAATTTTCTTCTACTGTTCTATTTCTATAAGGACTTTCTTTCCCCGGTTCTTTTAACGTTCCTCGATACGCTCTCATTTCTTCTGCGTTTAAATCGCAAACAAAAGCATCCCCTTGCTTGATTAATGTAACGGCAGCTTCATACATTTTATCAAAGTAATCTGACGCCCAAAGTCTTTTATCCCACTGAAAACCTAACCATTTCACATCTTGTTCGATAGAATCTACGTATTCCACATCTTCTTTAATAGGGTTTGTGTCGTCATACCTTAAATTACATTTACCACCATACTTTTCTGCTGTAGTAAAATTTAAGCAAATAGATTTTGCGTGACCGATATGCAAATAGCCATTTGGCTCTGGTGGAAACCTTGTGTACACTTCATCGCCATATTTTTTATTTTCTAAATCTTTATCAATAATATTATGAATGAAGTTAGACACTTTATGTTCTTCTCTAACTTCTTCCTTTTCATTGTTTAAAACTTCTTTATTTGCCATAAAATTTATCCTTTCATTTGTATTAATACAATAATAATTTTCTTTCATTTCTTCAAACAATTATTATATCATTAAGCACCCGTTTTTTCAATGCTTCGCCTCTATTTATAAATATCCCCTCGACTACCTATATCTATTATTAAAATTAAAATCTCATCTTCAATTACTCGAAATATCGCCCAATATTTGCCTAATCTAATCCGAAAAGCATCCTCTTTCCCTTGAATCTTTTTTATATCATATTTTTTAAAATTAGATTTATCTTCTGCTAGTTGGAAAAAAGCATTATAAAATTTTAATCCTTCTCGTTTATTTTCTGTTATAAACTTTTTTGCAGATTTTTTCAATTTAATTTTATAAGAATTCATCTAAAGATATTTCCTCTCCTTCTATATTTGAATAATCCAACTTTAAATCATCGATGTCTTTCTGTTCCTCATCGCTGACGTAATCAACATTCTTATTCAAAAATTCTAACAAGCTACTATCCTCATCTTTTTTTATTTTTTCCATTGCAGCTGTTCTTAAAAACTGTGAAAAAGAATACCCATTATGTCTCACGTAATCTGCTATTACGGCATAATCGCTTGCTGATATTGTTATATTTTTTCTAATCATAATATCACGCTTACCTTTCTATTTTTAGATAATAGCCCCTTTATCTTAACCTTTTTTACAAATTTATTTTATGCGTATTATACACACTTGTTTTTTTGTTGTCAATATATTTACTCTTTTTAACTCGTTTAATACCAACACCACACAAAAAACGATTTATTCTAAAAATCAAAATAGCCCCCTTGATGATTCATCATAGAAGGCTATTGTTAATTCACACAATTTTTATAACATAACGTTAAATAGATACTTTAAGAATTGCTTTTTTCTCTAAATCTGAATCATGAACAAGTACTAAAGCATAATTCTTCACATCTTCTGAAATAGCATAACTTAATACACCATTTGTTGTTGCTCCTGCTTTTACAGGATCTCCGGTAATATCCATCTGTAATGCATCCATATCACAGAAAACACCATCTTCAGATATAAAATCAGCAATTTCACCATTTAATTTACCAAAAGCAAAATACTCTGCTTTATCCCCTTTATTTGTCGCTTCTACATCTAATTTTAACACCTTGCCATTATTATTTAAGTTATCTTCAACTCTAGGATTAGTAAATGTTACATCAAATGTGCCACAATCAACTTTTTCCCCAACTTCATAATCTCCTTTGATTTTCATTTTACCGTCAAATTTTTCGCCAAAATCTTTACCAATATCTTTTTTATCAATTTTAAAAGCTGGTGCATATTGTGCCATTTTACCTAAAGAAACAACAAAATTATCTCTATTATCTTCAAATTCAAATTCCATACTTCCTATAATTCTATACTTAGGAGGAATAATCCCATTAACGTCACCAACAAAAGATGGTACAAGATTCATCGTATCGTCATTTCCATCTTTTACTTCGATGTCGTAGATTTCATTAAAATCATCATACTTTTTAGAATGATTATAGATTTCCATCGTTATTTCTAATACTTCGATTTCATCGTCAAGATCCTCAATTTTTTTCGAATCCATCTTAACGATATTATACTCTAAATTACCAATTTTAAAGATTTCACCTGGTTTCACAGGCTTTCCAGCCGACGCCACCAATTTATCAGTTTCTTC
>PDWI01007818.1_pt1 | contig 12790 bp, 10 predicted proteins | sample 1430891 | NCBI WGS metagenome assembly PDWI01 (sample SAMN01162508, study PRJNA174530) | Oral metagenome, whole genome shotgun sequencing project. | biome: Marine environment; feature: Marine mammal; material: Swab sample of the gingival sulcus; isolation source: swab sample of gingival sulcus... | reverse complement strand
AGAGGCAAATCAGTTGACTAAGAAACAAATCTATAAAGCCAAGTCAAAAGGCTGGCGATTAGCATATGAATCTGGAGGAGGACGTGTTGAAGCAAATGCTGACGAGGTGCCAGAGCCGACGGCGATAGAGGGGCTTGACGGGGCTGAGGCATTGGTTTGCTATCCTAATCCAGCGATGGACTTTGTCAGTCTGAAAGGCTTAGAGCCAAATTCAGAGGTTGAGGTCTATTCAATGGCTGGTACTTGTGTGCTAAGAGGCAAGGCTGATGCAAGCGGTGCACTTAACCTTGATGTAAGGCAATTAGCAGAGGGGCTTTACATTGTGAAGACAGCCTCTCGCACAATGAAGTTAGAGGTCAAGCATTAGACTTACTTATTTGTTTAGTGTCTGTAAATGAGGGTGTGTCAAAACGGCACGCCCTCTTTCGTTTTCCTAAGATTAGACTTCGTTAATTATTTTAGTTTACTTGTAATAAGCGACATATGTGGATTAGTTTTTCTTGAAATTTAGTGATTTTACACTAAAAATAGAGGGTATGACAGTTTTGACACACCCTCTTATTTTTTGTTATTTGTTATTCAAGAACTCCTTCTCCATATTGAAGGACTTTTTGCCAAAGAGAAAGATTGGAATAGCGACGCCAACACCCAAAGCAAACATAATCATAAGTGCCATAATAGCATTACTCTGAAATTCTGGCAAGAACTGTGAACCACTTTCTTCGCCAGCCTTCATGAAGTTTATTAAGCCCAAAAGCGAACGATAGCCCCAAGTTCCCGGTATCATAGGCAATAAGGCAGGAAAGCTGAAGACTTGAACAGGACGGCGACCTCGGTAAGCAAAGGCTAAGCCTAAGAAACCAATAAGCATGGCAGCAAGGAAGGTCGCAATAGCAATCTCTACGCCAATATACTTAATCAAAACAAGACGAAAAGCATGACCTATAGCTGCTAAGATAGGAGCATAAACGAATGATTCTTTGGGAGAGTTGGTTACAACGGAGAAACCCAGTGCTGCAATGCCAGCTCCTAAACCATCAGCTCCGATCTCCAATAATATATTCAGAATACTCATTACTTATAATATATGTAGGTTCAGTAGAATAAGCGTCATACTCAAGCCTATCGTAAGGCTTAGGACGATGAAGATAGCATTTGTCAGACGTGATAAGCCATTGAGGATATAGCCGTCAAAGAAGTCCATCATCGAGTTGATAAATGGTACTCCGGGGATTAGATAAAGAACACTTGTCGTTAGAGCTTCTTTAGGCGTTGCCGTAAGTCCAAATGATATACCTAAACCAATTATAAAAGAGGTAACAAAGGCTGCTGCAAGTACAGTAAAGTAATGATAAGCATTTCGTTTGTGTAGCTCAGCCCTTGTGATAAAACCACAACTTGTACCAAGTGCGACAATAGCTAAAGCCTGTAAGTCTCCACCGAAAAGGAAACAGAATGCCGCATTTGCACAACCAATAAGTAAGATCATCAAGCCATAGTTCAGCTTAGGTAGGCTTTTAATCTCTTCAAACTTAGCCTCTATATCCTCAATCGAAGGCTTAACTTCCTTAGCATACCAGCTAAGGCGTGTTAATTCGGAATTCATGTGGAAGTTTATGGCCAAGGACTTGTGATGACTAAGGGCTGTCATCGGCGTTCCACTATAACGTGTAGGCACACCCTGATGCCCTGTGATGCTAATGGCTAAGTTACGCTGAAACATCATAATTGTAATCTCGTAACCGTAAGCCTCTGCTACACGTGTCGTATTACGCACAACTCGAGATGTCTGTACACCAACACTGGTCTGTAGCGTAGCATAACGAAGCAAGAAATCAAGAAGAGATTCTGGAGTCATTATTACTCCTGAAGTCTTTTTTTCTAAATCCATAGTATATTTAATAATTAAAGACGTACAGTATTATCACATAAATTAGCAACCTCTGAATGGTGTGTTATGAATAGTACGATACGTCCATCAATATGCTTTCGAAGATTTTGAACAAATAGTCTCTGTGTTTGCTCATCTAAGGCACTCGTTGCCTCATCAAGTAAAAGAATCTTACCTGGTCTTAGCAGAGAACGAGCGATGGCTATACGCTGAGCTTGTCCTTCTGATAGACCATTTCCTTTTTCTCCTAAATTAGTTTCAAGCCCCTTAGGCAGAGACCAAACAAAGTCTGCTACTGCAATATTTAGAACCTTATGTAGCTCTTGCTCACTTGCATCTATATTGCCAACAAGGAGATTATCCCGAATCGTACCACTAAAGAGAGAATTACCCTGAGGAACGTAAACAAAATTTGAACGTGTCCCCTCACTAATAACTATATGTTCTTCTTTCTTATGTCTTTGTATTAGTTCAAGACTACCTTTTGTTGCTCTGTGCAAACCTAAAAGGAGCTTTAAAAGTGTAGTCTTACCGCTACCTGTTGCCCCCATCAGTGCAGTCATCGAACCTGCCCTTAACTCAAATGAGAAGTCTTGAAAAATCCACTCATCGCCGTCTTCATATTGGAAAGATAGATCGGTAGTCTTAAGGCTTTCAACATCTGCAAGGACTTGTTTCGTAGACTTCTCTTCTGTTTTATAAGCTAATAAATCAACTAAACGATCAAGACTTGCTTTTGATGAAATAATAGAAGGGATTAGGCTCATTAGGTCAGACATAGGGCGTTGAATACGAACCACTAACTGCAAGAAAGAAGTCATTGTACCAAAAGTTATCAAGCTATTTTTCAGTCCATAAACACTCCACAGAAAGGCAATCATATAGCCTCCGCTAAAGGCTGCTTGTGCTATTAAGTTGCCTATAACAGTCAAACCTACTCGCTTGCGTATGGTGTTATAAAGTTGCACCTGTATAAGGTGTAAACGATTGACTTCAATCTCTTGACGCTCAAAGGTTCGGATAACTGCTTGATTCCCCAGAGATTCCTGCATTTGCGTATAGATTTGACTTTCTGTCTTCCTAATCCATTCGCTATAGGTTAGCATCTTTTTGAAGAAAACTTTACTGAAGACTAAGAGCAAAGGCATACCAATACCAAGCATTATTGCAAGAATCGGACTCAAATAATAGAGTAAGCCCAAAGAAGCTAATAGCTGAGTTAAGGATATTATTGCAGAGGGAAACGAACGAGTTAGGAGTAGAACAACAGAGTCTGTATCTTTCATTAAACGAGTAAGCATATCGCCGCTGTGCATCGTCTTAAGACTCTGCCACCTTACATAGAGCAAATGAGAGAAAATCCTAAGGCGAACGGTATTCCCCATGCGTACAGCGACAAAGTTTGTCAGCGAAATGTTGGATAACTTAAAGATTGTTTGTGCAGCAATGCTTGCCACAAGTAGAAAGACATACAGATAAATATCGCCTTGCCTTACACCAACAGCTATATCAATGACACATTTAGATAGGTAAACAAAAAGTAGAGAGCATGAAACCATAGCGAAGCCCAAAAGGACTACGCCAATCAATGACCACTTATAACCCCTCACGAGGTAACGTATAAAGCTAAACACTGATATTACTACTTATTTGTCTTTGATACTAATGCTTCTTTTATAGTGAGACCAATCCGTCTACAAGCCCCTATTATTGGAGTTAAGCGTATATGCTCTGGAGAAACTGCTCCAATCTTCCATGAACGTATCACACTCTTGCGAAACATAAAGGCTCTTCGCTGCCAAATATTACGAAACTTCTTGCCAGAGAAGGTCTCAAAGCCAAAGTTTCCCCCTCGGAATATATCTTGAAGTATGCTTGCAGCAAGTTCTTTAGATACCTTATCCTTGGGAAGAGTAAAGGGAAATATCTCAGCATCAATCTGGAGATAGTCAACAGTCATAAGAGCAAAAAGCTCCATTGGACGCTGAAGGTCTAGGCTATCTGCTAAACTCTGAAATCGCTTAATATCTAAGTTCTCCTTATGATGCTCTAAAAAGATTATCCAATCACATATCTGACGAAAACCAATACCTAAGTAAGAGAAGTGATGTAATATATGTATGAATATATAGACAGCATTTTCTTCAGTAGGTAGGGTCTCGTAAACTTCCCCATCAAGCTCCAACTTCGCAAAAGCCTTATCCTGAATTAGCATCTGCATCATATCGGATAAAGCCTTATCGTACTTCTTACGACCATAATGCATGAGATGGAGATGATTCTCTACAGCAGTGCCATTACGCCAGTATAGTTGCTCGTAGCTTGCACTACCTTGCAAGCGATAGCCCTGCTGCTTAGCCCAACGATTTGCCTTATCATAATCTCCCACCCTATAAAGATAGACATCTATGTCTCCACAGGAACGAAGTAAAGGCTGAGGATAATAATAGGCTAAGGATTGCCCCTTAATTAGGACAAAAGGGAAATCTTCTTTTTTATAATCTTCTCTTAAAAGGCTTAACTCTTTATTTTGCTTTTTATTTGCCTGCTCAATCATCTTAATACGTAGGGCAAGGCTTAAGCACATTGTCCTATTTGGCAGGCATTCTTTGGGTAGGTCTAAGATTTGATTCGCAATAAGCCCCAAGACAGACTGCTCCTGAGCTATCGTCTCTATTTTATTCCATTGCTTGGAAGATAGGCTCTGAAATAGCTCTACATTGGCTTTTCTATCTTGTATTGCTGAAGAAAGTAATTCTAAGAATAGGTATTCTTCTTGGCTAAATTGCTCCATCTTGCTTGACCTTTAGCAATAATCTTAACTTAAGATCTTTGCTTCTAATAGAACCTCAATTATTTTCTGTGCATCTTCTTGAGCATTTGCCTTACTGACATCATATTGTTGAGTAAGCAGTTCTGCCCAAGCTTCTGCTGTAACTTCAATATCTTTACTATTTTCAATTAGATATACAGCTGTCTCATTTAGACTAATTGCCTGTGTATAATCCAACTGATTTTCCTGATCTACAATCATAATATACTCATCTCCGATTTTACGAAGAGAATAGTTTTTATTTAACTTCATACTTTTATTATCTGAATATAATACCCACGTACAATGTTACAAAGATAGACATTATTTCATCATAGATGATATTTTCAATAGGCTACTATATCAATCTACCTCATGAGTTGTAGTTTTAGTACTCTCTTCTTTAGATCGAGCGTTCTCCATACTTCTCGAATTAGCATCTTTCTTTATCCTCTCATCATGAACTGGTATTGGATAGCTTTTATTTAAGATTATATCATAATGTGCATAAGATTCTCTACCATTACTAACATCTTTCAGCGTAAACAATGTTAAAGACAAAAGACTACAGAACCCTAACGTTTTTAGGCAATAAGATGACTTATCTTGAAGGCTAAGAGGTAAGAGTAAGATGAGACAGATAAATGGATAATTCATCAATCTCATAGCAGGCTCTAAGCTAAAGAATACATTATAGATACAGATAGAGAAAACAAACATTCTAATAAAAAAGTCATAAGGGCTATCCTGAAATTTCTTGTTTTTATATATGAGATAAGTGAAGAGCAAGGCTATTACATTTAATACTATCCTAAATAAAGAGCTACCAACACCTGTTTTCCACTCATCAAGTTTATCAATGTAAGCAATGTAATTACTGGGGACAAGAAAAGAAAAGAACCGAATGAACTCTTTGAAGAAGAATATTCCCAAAAGCAAGCTACCCACAAGGAAAGTAATAAGTAAGCCACGTCTCCATCTTAAGTTAATAATCGGCAGCATTAACAAACAAACGATAGCAGAAACATGAAATATACTGGTAACTAAACATAGGACTACGAATTGCCTATAAGCCTTATGATACAGAAAAGACAATGCCCATAGTACAATAACCATAGCTAAGCATTGTCGTACTTGGTTAAGCGACTCAAAATAACCCTTATAGATAAGGATATAGCATAATATTCCCAAAACCCAATCAACTCTCCAACTCTTCAGGGCTTTTAGTAAGATAAAATAGCAAAGTCCTGCAAAGAAAGTCTGCCAAAGATGAAAGGGAACACCTAAGTTATTAGCTACTATATTGAAGACTTGCCAAAAAGGTTCAAGATAAGAGAAGTGTACAGACAAATCACTTGTATAAGTATCTAAATAGATCATATAGTCTCGACCAACAGCAACACGAAGACCCGCAAATAAAGTCATCGTGAGCCACACGAAGAACTTACAGAAAGCCTCAGTGTCTTTATAAAGTTTAGCAATACTAAAGCACGTTAGTAAACTAAAGCTAAAAAGACTATAATATAATATGGTATTCATCTCCCCTACTCTCAAAGCAATAAAAGAGCAAAAACTATTCAGGAAAATACAAAAAGTATGCCTGAATAGTTCTCACCTTATTGAAATATTTCGTTTATAAGCGTTGTAGAGCCTTTTGGTAACCACTGATAAGTTCAACAAAAACATCATGTACAGTTTCCGTTTGATTTGTCAGAGCAGCACATTGACCAATCTCAAGCATACCATCTTTTAGATCTCCTTCAAAGATTCCTTTCTTTGAACGTCCTTTACCTTGCAATTCTTTTAGCTCTTCAACCGAAGCCCCCTTATTCTCAAGCTCCACCACACGTTCAAAGAATTTATTTTTGATTAAACGGGTAGGACTGATAGCTTTCAATGAAAGCATTGTATCACCTTCCTTAAGTCCACGACATAGGCTCTTAAACTCTTCACTTGCCGAAGACTCTTCTGTCATCGCAAAGCGTGTACCTATCTGTACACCATCTGATCCAAGAGCCATCGCTGCCAAGAAACTATCCCCCTGAGAGATTCCTCCAGCTGCAACAACAGGAATCCTAACTGCTCTTGCCACACTTGGCACAAGGCACATCGTCGTCGTTTCCTCTCTACCATTATGTCCTCCTGCCTCAAAGCCTTCAGCAATGACAGCATCGACACCCGCCTCCTCACTCTTTAGAGCAAACTTAGCACTACTAACAACGTGCATAACCTTACAGCCTGCTTCTTTTAGTTTGCCTGTATAGACCTTCGGACTTCCTGCTGAAGTAACGACTACTGGAACCTGTTCTTCAATGATTATATCGATGATAGTATCAAGTTCAGGATAAAACATCGGCACATTTACACCATAAGGCTTGTCGGTTGCCTGCTTACACTTCTGTATATGTTCTCTAAGAGTTTCTGGATGCATAGACCCAGCTCCAATTAAACCTAAACCACCTTCGTTACTCACAGCAGATGCCAAACGCCAGCCACTACACCAAACCATTCCACCTGCTATTATAGGGTATTCTATCCCTAAAAGCCTACATAATCTATTATTCTTCATTTACTTTTTTGTTTTTTTCTGAGACACATCGTCCAACTCTACGAGCTTATTCATGATGGCATATATCGTTAATCCACTTGTACTATGTATCTGTAGTTTCTTTGTGATATTACGTCTATGTGTGATGACCGTATGCGTAGATAGGTAAAGAGCTTGGGCAATAGCTTTGTTTGTCATTCCCTTAACAACACAAACGACAATCTCTCTCTCTCGAGGCGTTAATGTTTGTGGTTCTAAAGGTTTCTCTACAGCTTCTGGAAGACCTATGAGACGATCAAAAAGATCTGTTATCTGCCGAGTGTTATAACAAATCTTAAGAATACCATCATATTCACTAAGGAGGTTTTCATTTGTTGTCCCATAACTTATGGCTACAAACTTACTCTTGTCATGACGATTAGCAAAAGCCTTATGTGGCTTCAAGCCACATAACAAAGGGTTCAGAAGAAAAATATCAACTGTCAATGCCAAACTTGAATGCTCAGACCACTCCTGCTTCCTATCATCAGCCAAATGAATAACTTGCACCTTATAGGGTGCCAACTTCTTTATTTGAGCTTCCAAGCCCAAACGAATGATTGAACTTGGTTCTGCTATCGCTACTTTTATAGGTATTGATGCCATAGTTTATCGTGTAAATCGTTTAGAGTTTCCCCTCTTCCAATGCCTTAATGTAGGGAATAAAGATATAATCTTCTATATCATTATGTGTAGCCAAATCTTCTTCTGTAGTGAATATATCGTGTAAGACATTTGTCAGTTCGTAACCGCTTGGGACTGGATAGTACTTAATCAAAAGGTTCTTTAGCTCTGTTATTTTAAGCTCTATTTGATCATGTTTTTTGCTAAATATTTTGATATTATACTGCCTTGTTCTTTCTCCATTACTTAGTTTAAGGGCATAAGGGAAAACGACCCTTTCTTCATAGCTCATATGCTTACGCACTTCCTCGACGTACTCATCAAAGAAATTCTGTATAACAAAGGCAACTTCTTTTGGACAAGTAGATATAGCCGATAACAACCTCTGCCTCAGAAGAGGAAGCCTAAAATCTAAGAAGTAAGAGTGTGAATTCGACAGATAAGTAAGAAGGCTATCCATACTTAAAGTCGAGAGTTCTTCAAGAGTAAACTCTTGTTCTCGACCTCTTACCAAGAAGTTAAGTAGGAGCAGTAATGTAGGAGCATGTAAGCGATGTTTCTCACATACTTCGGACAATGTTTCTTCACTAAAACCAAGAGGGATTCCATAGCGTGTAATGATAAGTAGTAATGGATAATTATCACAAATCAAATCACTCATTCTTATGTTCAAAGAGAACTCTGCTATCTTATTAGTTTTATATATATCTGTCATATTTTTATTCTAATTGTTGATTTTACTCTATCAATATACAAATATAGTTATTTCATGATAGAGTGATAAATCCTACGTCAAAAATACGAATCAATGGTGATACTAACAAGGATTTTCTTTAACTTTCCTAACTATATTTAGGTATATCTCTAAAGATAAAATTAAATAATATGCAAGCTAACACAGCCTCTAATTTATGTTTTAGAAGTTCTCTGAATAGAAAAAGTTACCATAAAAAGGGCTAGGATAAAGCGTTCCGATTTAGCTTATTTTCTTATGACTTTGGCTTTTTCCGATGATAACACCGAAGGGAAGATAAGATTTAGACAAGGAAACAATAAAACACTGACAACAAGAAAATTACAACACCTTTAAGATTCGATACATTCATTAAAAAAAATAGCATATATTAAAATTCAAAATGATATATATTACTTTTTTGACTAACATATATCATTTTGAATTTTAATATATGCTATTTCTTAAAACAACAAACACAAGAGAATAAAGACACATAAACAGCTGTAGAACAAATGGTTAAGAACCAAATAAAAAAAATAAGGTAATAGTCAGTAAGAAATGTTCTGTTTTGCAATAGTCTACTACCCTTGAGGAAGAGATATTCTTAATAACGAAAAATCCCCTTAGTAGATCTTTCCATACCTTATTTATTATCTTTTCTTATCTTTGTGATATAGTCCTTTATAAGAGAGAAGAAAGAATAAGAAAACTTGTGCAAGAATAGAATATATGGATAAGTCAGAAGAAGAAGTTTTAGAGACGGAAGTAAACGAAATTATCACAGAGGTAGAAGAACAAACAGACGAGAGTCAAATAGAAGGCGGACATCTTAGTCAGATGTATCGTACTTGGTTCTTGGACTATGCCTCTTATGTGATATTAGAACGTGCCGTACCACATATTGACGATGGACTAAAGCCTGTTCAACGTCGTCTTCTACACAACATGAGAGTCTTAGATAGGGGACGACTTATCAAGGTTCAGAATATTGTTGGCACAACAATGACCTACCATCCCCATGGAGATGCGTCTATAAAGGAAGCTCTCGTTCAGCTTGGACAGAAAGGCTATCTTATAGATACACAAGGAAGCTGGGGGAGTATCCTAACAGGAGATGAGGCTGCTGCAGGGCGTTATATTGAAGCAAAACTATCAGCCTTTGCTCTTGAGGCAAGCTTTGGTGAAAAAATTACAGAATGGAAGAAAACCTATGATGGTACATTAGAAGAGCCTATAGCTCTCCCTATGCGTTTCCCTATACTTTTAGCACAAGGTTCAGAAGGAATTGCCGTAGGGCTTTCTTCCAAAATCTTATCACACAACTTTGTTGAGATTTGTCAAGCAGCCTGCTCTTATCTCCGAGGAGAAGAGTTTCAAATTTATCCAGATTTCCCTACAGGCGGTTATATTGATGTTTCGCGTTACAATGATGGCGAACGAGGAGGCAGCATAAAGAGCCGTGCTAAGATTGACAAGATAGATAATCGCACACTCTCCATTAGTGAATTGCCTGCAGGACGAACAACATCTGCCTTAATCGACAATATCTTAAAGGCGGTTGACAAGGGCAAGATACGTATCAAACGTATTGACGACATGACAGCAGCAAAAACAGATATACGTATCTCTTTGGCAGCTGGAGTCTCATCAGACAAAGCTATTGATGCTCTTTATGCCTTTACAGATTGCGAACTAAGTATTTCGCCTAACTGCTGTGTCATCTATGATCAGAAACCTCTATTTACGACTGTTAGTGAAGTATTACGTTACAGTGTTAATAGGACAAAAGATTTATTCTATAAAGAACTAAATATAAGCCTTGACGAAGTAGAAAATCGCTACCTATTGGCTTCTTTAGAACGCATCTTCATCGAAGAACGTATTTATAAGGATAAGAACTTTGAAGAAGCTAAAACGGAAGAATTAGCCCTACAGCATATTGAACAACGCTTAGAACCCTTTTTAGAAAAACTAATTCGTCCAATTAAGCGAGAAGATGTCAAACGTCTGCTTGAGATACGCATGGCACGTATCTTACGTTTTAACTTGACAAAACATGAAGAGCAGATGCTGGCATGGGAGCAAGAAATCAAAAAGATTAAATCAGACATAAAGCATTTAACAGAATATACAATTCGTTGGTATGAACATCTGATAGAGTCTTATGGTACAGCTTATCCACGTCTTACTAAGATTACAAACTTTGAGACGATTGCTGTTACAAAAGTAGCAGAGTTAGATAGCAAACTATATATTGATCGTACAGAAGGTTTTGTCGGCACAGGTCTCAAAGATGCTGAATTTGTATGTAACTGTTCTTCAATTGATGATATTATTGTGTTCTTCCGCTCGGGGAAATATCAAATTTTCAAAGTTGAAGATAAACGTTTCTATGGAAATGAAGAGGTTATTCATATTAGCCGTTACATCAAGGGCGATGATAGGACTACCTATAATGTCGTCTACCTTGACGGAGAAACAGGAAATAATTATATTAAGCGTTTTCAAGTAAAAAGTTTAATTCGGGAACGAGTCTACGACTTAACACGAGGCTCAAAGAAGTCAAAAGTTCTTTACTTTACTGCAAATGGCAATGGAGAAGCTGAAAACATTAGCGTTAGTCTTAAAATGATGAACAAACGTCAGAGGCTCTTCTCCTTTGAAAAGGATTTTAGTCAAGTCCCTATTAAAGGACGAGGTACTGTCGGCTATCTATTGACCAAAGCAAAAATCAATACTATTAAACTCGTAAGTAAAGGTGTCTCAACACTTGGCGGACGAGATGTATGGTTCGATGAAGATGTTCTTCGCCTGAACTATAACGAACAAGGGCGTTATCTTGGCGAGTTCTTTGCAGAAGACAGTCTCCTTGTTATGTTAGAAAACATGCAATGCTATACAACAGACTTTGGCGACAGTAATCGCTTTGAGGCTAAACCAATTCGTATAGAAAAGTTGGACTGTAATAAGATATGGACTGTAGTTTACTGGGACGATGAACAAGGTTATCCTTATATTAAACGATTCTCTGTAGAGGAAGAACAAAAAATAGAAATGCTTATCGGAGATAACCCTAAGAATAAGCTTCTTCTTCTAACAGACACTTATTATGCTCGTCTCTTAATTAGCAGAAAAGGTGATGAAGATAATACAGATAAACATACAGAGATAGACTGCGAAGAGTTTGCTACAATCAAGAGTATACGTGCCAAAGGTCGTAGACTTGCAAACTATCCTATCGGCTTACTAAAAGAACTTAGCCCTCTTAAGGAAGCTCCTAAATTTGAAAAAGAAGCAGACGATTTGGATGAAGATAATGAAGAGACAGACCTTTTCGCAAATCAAGATGACAATAATGAAGTTTAGAGACTTACTATGTCTTGCTGTTCTGAGCCTTTCAATCCTTTCCGCAAAAGCACAAAAAAAGGCTCTTAGGCTTGATAGCACAAAGCATAAGTATGCTCTCAAGATGAAGAGCAGTTACATAGGAGCTGGTGGTGTAATCTTAAAAGACGAATACCTATCTCCCTTAAGCTATGGTGGTACAAGTATTTCTTTTATGAGTGAGAGTAATCGTTTTGCCTATATTCCCAAGCTATTTTCCCCAAAAGAATGTAGGCAAATCATTAGTTACAACAAAGACCTAAAGTTGTATCCTCAACTAAAAGGCTATTTCAACTTGTTCAAGTCAGACTTAGAACCTAAACTACTTGTACAGAATCTATATAGTATTGACCTTGCTCGAACCTACAACCCTGCTCAAAATGGGGCAATATACTTATTTGCATTTCGTTGGGATAGGTCTTTGATGTATGAGCTTGCTAAAGGTAAGTTTGGCAAACTACATGCAGGCTTGGGTTTGAAAGCAGACATATCGGTTCTCTATAGCCTAAGCAATGGCAATAACCCTGTCAATACAGATAGCTCACTTGCCTTAACGACACAGCTACATTATGCCTATCGCTTGCCATGGAAACTTTGCCCTATGCTTATCAGACTAAGTAGTACGACAGATTTATTTGGATTAAGGCATGCCATTGGCTTTGGCGAAAGCTATTACCATGCCTATGGTAATCAGTTTAATCTTGGAGAGCATTTAGCTTTTGTTTCTGTACATAATCAATTTGTTGAACAATTACG
>PDWI01007817.1_pt1 | contig 12793 bp, 5 predicted proteins | sample 1430891 | NCBI WGS metagenome assembly PDWI01 (sample SAMN01162508, study PRJNA174530) | Oral metagenome, whole genome shotgun sequencing project. | biome: Marine environment; feature: Marine mammal; material: Swab sample of the gingival sulcus; isolation source: swab sample of gingival sulcus... | reverse complement strand
GTGAAAGTACTTCATTGGAAGAAAGCATAACAGTTCATCCAAATCCTGAAGTTGATTTAACAAGTGATAATACCGAGATTTGTGAGGGCGAAGCCACTTTCATAGAAGCGACCTTAAATACAGATTACACTTATCAGTGGAAGCGTAATGGTGTTGTTTTAGCTAATGAGACAAACCATCAGGTTGAGGTAGGTGAAGCCGGCGTTTATAGTGTAGAAATCCTTAATACCATAACATCTTGTAGTGTTGTTTCGGAGCCTCTTTCTATCGGCGTTCATGCTTTACCAAATAATAATGTTACTTTAATAGGAAGCTCTATTTTCTGCGAAGGTTTATCCGCAGAATTAACCGTCCCTGCCGGTAATGGATATGCTTATCAGTGGTATCAAAATGATAGCCCTATCGAGGGACAAAACTCTAATAGTTTAACGGTTACGGAATCGGGAGCTTATCATGCAGAGATTAGCGATGCTTATGGTTGCGAAAGTGTATCGGATAAAGATACAATTATGGTAAGTCCAAGTCCGGAAGTTACTTTAACGATTGAGGATTCGGAAATTTGTCAAGGAACAGAAACAACTATTAGTACCGAGGAAAATAGCGATTACTTCTATCAGTGGTTGCATAACAATAGTGAGATACCCGGAGCTACTTCACACAGTGTTCAGGTAAGCGAAGAAGGTTTATATAAAGTTAGCGTTATTAATACCCTTACCGGCTGTTCAGGAATTTCAGATTATACGGTGGTATCGGTTAATCCATTACCAACCCCTGAACTTTCTGTTTCGGGAACTCTAACGGTTTGCGTAGAGGATAGCGTAGAGTTGTCGCTGAACGAATCTTACAGTCAATATTTATGGCAAGACGAATCGACAAATCCAAGTTTGTATGTTTCTGAGCCGGGTGTTTATACCGTTAAGGTAACCGATGAAAATAACTGTCGAAACCTTGCAGAGATTGAAGTAAACGAAGTTTTTGTGCCTACCCCTGATATTTGTATGGTAACAGTTGATACCGCTATTAATAAAAATCGTGTTATTTGGGAGAACGTCCCCAATGCTCGTGGTATAGCCTCTTACAATGTTTATAAATTGGCAGCTAACACTTATCAATTATTAGGTAATGTACAATATGGAGATACCACTGAATTTGTAGATATGACATCAGAACCTCATATTCATTCAGATAAATATGTTATTGCTTCTGTGGATTCTTGTGGAAATGTAGGAGAATACAGTCCTTATCATCAGACCATGAACTTGAGTATTGTTAATGGAGCCGGAGATGATGCGGATAATGGTGTTGTCTTGATTTGGACAAAATATATAGATGAATCAGGCTTTAACAATCCTACGGAGTATGAGATTTACAGAGGTGTAGATGAATTAACTTATCATGCGTCTGTTACAGGAGGCTTATCGGACTATAACTATAATATTCCGGATGCCGAAGAGGGTGAGCATTTCTTGATAGTGGTTCAAAGACCAAGTGGTTGTTTCCCTCTTAACGGGGTTAACGAATTAAAAGCTAACGGGGGACCTTATTACCATTCTATATCTAATATGGAAGATGAAGGTCTTTTAATTTCCGGTATTGAAAACAAGGAGTCAAGTTTATTTAGGGTTTATCCAAATCCAGCTAAAGAAAGAATTAACATTGAGTCTGATCATCATATTGAAAGGATAAGACTTTTAGATATTAGCGGAAAAGTTTTACTTGACCAAAAAGCAAATGCAGAAATGGAATATAGTTTGAATTTAAGCGACTTTGCTAAAGGCTTGTACTTTATAGAAGTAAACGGACAAAAAGCGAAGTTAATTATAGAATAGTTTTTTATGGTTTAAAAGTTAGTTAAAGGTTGAAGACAAGGAGCTTAAGCTCCTTGTCTTCTTAGTTTATGACGAGGGAAAATTAAAAAAGATTGTCCGTACCCGTTTCGTAACCGTCTCCATACGACGTATAGGATTTTCAGGTGAAGGTTTTGATTTTTGTATTCTAATTTTCACATAAAAAAGGATACATCATGATTTTTAGATTCACAGAGACAACACGCTAGGGAAACTGGACGCTTTTAAAGGAGATTGCGGATAAAATTTATCAAACTTTGATAATTAACGCCATTATTGCACTAAATTCTTTTGTATTATCCAGATAGTACTGCAAGAATCTAGCTTATACTGTCAATAATTATCTGATTCTGTACAAAATTTAAATAGAACTCAGGTTAATATATTTCTTTATATCTATTTGTAAACTAAAAAATTATAATGTACATTTACAAAGAATTATTCATCATAAAGACTAACCATGAGTTACCTTGATTTTGACAAAAAAGAATTAGTGAATTTATCTTTCTCACTAAATGAAGAATTATTACGTTCTAACGGACGAGGTGCTTATTCTTCCTCTACCCTTTTGCATTGCAATACCCGTAAATATCACGGTTTATTAGTAACGCCCCAACCTATGATAGACGACGAATTACATGTGTTATTATCTTCTGTAGATTTAACAGTAATTCAAGACGGTGTTCCTTTTAATTTAGGCATTCACGAATACCCTAACGGCGTTTTTTCGCCCAAAGGTCACAAATATGTTCGGGAGTTTCAATCTGACCCTATCCCCATTATTCGATATCGTGTTGAAAACATTATTCTTACAGTAGAACATTTATTTTCCAGTTCTTCAGACTGTATCTATATCCGATACACGATAGAAGAAGGAAACTCACATACATTATTGCAGTTTAGACCTTATTTGGCTTTCCGAAACCGCCATCGCCTAAGCAAAGCTAATGGCTACGTAAACCGCAAATACACTAAGGTAAACAATGGTGCTGCTTTCAGGATGTATCAAGGGTACACTCCTGTTTATATGCAGTTTAACAAAAAAAATGTAGAATATATTCATCAACCGGACTGGTATTACAACATAGAATATAAGGAGGAATTAAACAGAGGTTATGAGGGGCACGAAGATTTATTTGTACCCGGTTATTTCGAAATGAATCTAAAACAAGGTGAAAGTGTTATTCTTGCTGTAGGCACGGAAGAAATTAACACCAAAAGCATTAGTCGTTATTTTCAAAAGGAGATACAAAACAGAATCCCCCGCGATAACTTTAAAAACACCCTACTCAATTCAGCAGGACAATTTATTCAGAAACGTAAAGGCAGAACTGAAGTAATAGCTGGTTTCCCTTGGTTTGGTCGTTGGGGACGCGATACTTTTATTGCTTTGCCAGGACTTACACTAAGTACAGGTAATCCCCATTTATGTAAAGAGGTATTAGATACAATGTCCAAAGAATTACAAGGTCCTCTTTTCCCAAATATAGGAAGTAATAGTCATGCATCTTACAACTCCATAGACGCTCCTATGTGGTATTTCTGGGCAATACAAAAATATGTAGAATATACCGGTAAAGCCACAGAAGCATGGAAGAGCTACGGCAAAAAAATGAAAATGATACTCAAGGGCTATGCCAACGGAACAGAATACAATATTGGTCTTAGTCCGGAAGGGCTTATAAATGGAGGTGTACAAGGTAAAGCCCTTACGTGGATGGATGCTATTAGTAACGGTAAAGCAGTTACTCCAAGAATAGGAGCTCCCGTAGAAATTAATGCTTTGTGGTACAATGCCCTGATGTTTACTTTAGAATTGGCAAAACAACATAATGACACTACTTTTGTGGAAGAATGGCAAGATAAAGCAGATGCTTTCCCTGCTATTTTTCAAAAAGCCTTTTGGAACGAAGATTTAAAATACCTAGCAGATGTTGTAAATGGAACACACAAAGATTTTTCCGTAAGACCAAATATGATATTTGCAGTTAGCTTGCCTTATTCTCCATTAAATATTAAACAACAAGGGCATGTAGTACAAAGAGTAGAAAAAGAATTACTAACCATAAGAGGTTTACGAACCCTTTCGCCTAAAAACATCAATTATAAAGGACGTTACGACGGCGACCAAGCCACACGCGACAGTCAATATCATCAAGGAACAGTATGGCCTTGGCTATTCGGGCATTATGCAGAGGGCTATCTGAAAATTAATAAAATGTCAGGCTATAAAAAAATAGAATGGTACCTTGAACAATACGAAGATACCCTACCGGAACATTGCATAGGAAGTATATCGGAGATTTATGATGGTGATCCTCCTCACTACCCCAAAGGAGCTATTTCTCAAGCTTGGAGTGTAGCTGAAATTTTACGAGTGATGGATTTGCTCAATCAGATGAAAAATAAAGAAATGTAAAAGAATATAATAATAACACGCCATAGGATGATTAAAATTTCACCTCATATTTTGTGTTTAATTACAAATTTTAAATGGATAAACAAATGAAAATACTAATGTTTGGTTGGGAATTTCCACCGCATATTACAGGAGGTTTGGGTACTGCCTGCTATGGAATGTCTAAAGGGCTTTTAGCTCATGGGCAACATCTTACATTTGTAGCTCCAAAACTCTACGGCGATGAAGATTCTAACATAAACTTGCTAAGTGCAGGCGATGTGTCTTTAGATATGTATCAAACTATCTTTAAAGATTATGTAAACGAATTAAATTACATAGAGATAGACTCTACCCTTGTGCCTTATACTTCGCCGGAAGAATTTTATAGAATTACTCGTGTGCATCAACACCATACCGAAGAAAACCAATCTATTTATTCCTCAAAATATACTTTTTCGGGTAAATATGGAGATTCTCTTATGGAGGAAGTTAAACGGTATGCTTTGGTAGCTTCGCAAATAGCTGTACAAAACGATTTCGATATTATCCATGCCCACGATTGGCTGACTTACGAAGCCGGTATTATGGCAAAAAAAGCAATTAACAAGCCTTTGGTTGTACATATGCACGCCACAGAGTTCGACCGTTCAGGAGAAAATATAAACCAAACGGTTTTTGATATTGAAAAAAAAGGAATGATGGCTGCCGACCGTGTAATAACCGTAAGCAACCTTACACGCGAAATTGTTATCAATAAATACGGCATAGACCCTTCAAAAGTTGTCACAGTACACAATGCTGTAGAGCCTAAACAAAGTACACAACTCAATACTAAAAGGCACGTTAAAGAAAAGGTCGTAACATTTTTGGGGCGTATCACCTTCCAAAAAGGACCTGAATATTTTGTAGAAGCAGCCGCTAAAGTGCTTAAAAAAGACCGTAACGTTCGTTTTGTAATGGCAGGATCCGGAGATATGATGAATGCCATAATTAAGCGTGCCGCCGCATTAAAAATAACCGATAGATTTCATTTTACAGGCTTTTTAAAAGGTATAGAAGTAGATGAAATGTTTGCCCTTAGCGATGCTTATGTAATGCCTTCTGTGTCGGAACCTTTTGGCATTTCTCCTTTGGAAGCAATGTCATCTAATGTTCCGGTTATTATTTCTCATCAATCGGGGGTAGCAGAGGTCTTAGACTACGCTCTAAAAGTAGATTTTTGGGATATAGATGCCATGGCAGATATGATTTACGCCTTGTTAAATTACGAAGGCATCTCTAAAATGTTTAAACATTATGGCAAAGAAGAAGTGGAAAGCATGAAATGGGAATCCACAGCCATTAAAATAATAAAGGTTTACGAGTCTTTAGTTCCCAACAAATAAATTATTGCAAATACAAAAAATATAGAGTCATGAGGTCAATTTGTTTTTATTTTCAGGTACATCAACCTTTTCGTTTAAAACGATACCGTTTTTTTGATATAGGGAAAGATCATCATTACTACGATGAATATCAAAATGAATTTGTCGTCCGCAGGGTAGCTGATAAATGTTACCTCCCGATGAATCAACTTTTGTTGGATAAAATTAAAGAGTTTGGCGAGAATTTTAAGGTAAGTTTCTCTATCTCAGGAGTCGCTTTAGATCAATTTGAAAAGTACACCCCTGAAGTAATAGATAGTTTTAAAGCACTTGCCGACACCGGATGTGTAGAGTTTCTTGCCGAGACTTATGCACACTCTCTTTCATCACTAACTTCTAAAGAAGAATTTCAAAATCAGGTACGACATCAGCAAAAACGCATCAAAGAGCTATTTGGATACGAGTCGAAAACATTCCGAAATACAGAGCTTATCTACTCCGATGAAATAGGGGTTATGGTAGCTGATATGGGGTTTGAAACGATGCTTACCGAAGGAGCAAAGCACATTTTAGGTTGGAAATCACCAAACTATATGTACAACAATGCTATTAATCCTAAACTAAAGCTTTTATTAAAGAATTTCCGACTTAGCGATGATATTGCTTTCCGCTTTTCACAACAAAGTTGGGAATCTTTTCCCCTTACCACAGAAAAATACATAGATTGGCTAAATCAGATAGATGAAAAAGAGGAAGTCGTTAATCTTTTTATGGACTACGAAACATTTGGAGAACACCAATGGATAGAAACCGGTATTTTTGAATTTATGAAGGCTTTACCGGAAAAAGTATTAAGTCAAACTGATTTTACGTTTAACACGCCTTCGGAATTAACAAAACTAATGCAACCGATTGCTTCTATTCACGTACCCTATCCCATCTCTTGGGCAGACGAAGAAAGAGACCTTACTGCTTGGTTGGGTAACGAAATACAAGACGAAGCATTTGAAAAACTCTATCAATTGGAAAAATTAATGATAGACATAAAAGACCCTGATTTAAGGCGAGATTGGGAATACCTGCAAACGTCTGACCATTTTTATTACATGTGTACCAAGTGGTTTTCGGACGGCGATGTGCATAAATATTTTAACCCTTACGGAAGCCCTTACGAAGCCTTTATCAATTACATGAACGTACTTTCAGATTTTATAATTCGAGTAGAAGAATATTCTCAAAAGGGAAAGTAAATCAACAAGATAATCTAAAAAAAACATAAATCAGACAACGAATAAAAACAAAAGGACTTATAAAAGTTAATTCTTTAAAAATCCTACAACATAAAAATACATGAACAATATAGATGCAATATTTGAAGTAAGCTGGGAAGTTTGCAATAAAGTAGGCGGTATTAACACCGTTATATCAACCAAAGCACTGAGCTTAACAGAACAAATCGGAGACCGATTGATGATGATAGGGCCTGATATTTGGCGTAAAAATCAGAAAATAAGTAGTTTTGTAGAAGACCCTACATTGTTGCAAGCTTGGCGATTGCAAGCTGCATCGGAGGGTTTAGACATTCGCATTGGACGTTGGGATATATCCGGAAGTCCTATTACAATTTTGTTAAACTTCTCCTCATTCTTTTCTCAAAAAAACGAAATCTTCGCTCATTTATGGGAGAAATACAAACTAGATTCTATTTCCGGTCAGTGGGATTATATAGAACCGGCTATATTTGGTTATGTTGCGGGTAAACTTATTGATTCCTACCACAACTATTATATGAAATCTCATAGCATTTGTATAGCACATTTTCATGAATGGATGACGGGCTCGGGTATTTTGTATTTAAAAGAACACGCTCCTTATATAGGTACAGTCTTTACAACTCATGCCACCATTATGGGACGTGTATTGGCAAGCAATGGATACCCTTTTTATGGTCATTTGCAAGAATACAACCCTAATGTTATGTCTCGCAAATTAGATATAGTCGCTAAATACTCTATGGAAAAATTGTGTGCTCAGGAAGCAGATGCTTTTACCACAGTAAGTAAACTGACTAATGAGGAATGCAAATATTTACTTCAAAAAGAGGCAGACGTTATAACCCCCAATGGTTTTGAAGACTCCTTTGTGCCTAAAAATGAAGATTTTGAAGAAGCCCGAACTAAATCCAGAACACAACTAAAAAAGGTGGCTACAGCTACTTTTGGTTATGAACCTTCACCCGATGCTCTTTATGTTATCAATTCCGGCAGGTACGAATATGTTAACAAGGGTATTGATGTATTTATAGATGCTTTAGCTGAAATATCAGAAAGTCAGCCCGATAGAGAAATTGTTGCATTTATTATGGTTCCTGCTCATCAACAAGGCGTTAACCCAAACGTACTGGCACGCCTTCAAGGAGAGGGAAAAGACAGTCAACCTTATTTCTGTACACATTGGCTTTACGAACCCGAACACGACCCTATTCTTAACAGACTTCAAGAAAAAGGTTTACTCAATCAACCGGATAACAAAGTGAAAGTCATATTCTCACCGGTTTATTTAAGTAATAAAGATATGATTTACGGTATGGAGTATTACGATGCTCTGATAGGGTTCGATGTATCTGTATTTGCTTCGTATTACGAGCCTTGGGGATATACCCCAATGGAAAGCTTAGCATTCCACATTCCTACCATAAGCACCAACTTAGCAGGTTATGGCTTATGGATACAAGAAAAAGCAGGAGAACAAAAAGCCGCATATATTATCAATCGTAACGAAGACAATACAGCCGAAACGGTCTCTGATATTGCAAATGCTCTACGCTTTTATGCCGAAACAAAAGATATGACATCTATTCGTCAACAAGCTTGGGAGCTATCGCGACTTACCTTATGGAATGAATTGATACAATATTACGGTAAAGCCTACGAAACTGCTACTTTTAATGCTCAAAAAAGAATAGATAGTTTAGAAGCCCGAATATTTAGGAAAACAGGTAAACGGTTTCATGACATAAGTCCCGATATTAATGTGTGGAAAAAGATTTTTGTAGCCCAACATCTTCCCGAAAACCTTATTAAACTAAAGGAACTATCGAAAAACCTTTGGTGGACATGGCAACACGATGCCGCCGTTTTGTTTAAAAGCATTGACCCTCAAAAATGGGAAGAACATAAATTCAATCCCGTATCTTTATTAGAGTCTTTAGATACCGATAAATTATCGGAATTGGAACAAAACACTGAGTTTATAACCTCTCTAGATAAAGTATATGCCAATTTTCAATCGTATATGGCTAAAAAAGAGGAGCAAGATAAAGACACCATTGCATATTTCAGTATGGAATATGGGCTTCACGATACACTCAAGATTTTTAGTGGAGGTTTAGGAATTCTAGCAGGAGATTATATTAAGGAGGCTTCCGATAATAACGTAAACATGGTCGCTATAGGTTTGCTGTATCGTTATGGTTATTTCCGCCAACTGATTACACTTTTGGGCGACCAAATGGCAGAAACCAAAGCTCAACGCTTTTCTCACATGCCTTTAGAACCTGTACGAGACGAAAACGGCAAATGGCAACAAATTAAAATATCTTTACCTCGCAGGGTTTTACACGCCAAAATATGGCGTGTTTCTGTAGGACGTGTAAACCTCTATTTACTTGATACAGATATTGAAGATAACACCATTGAAGATAGAAAGATAACACATCAATTGTATGGAGGCGACTTGGAAATGCGTTTCTTACAAGAATTATTACTAGGTGTTGGTGGTATTCGTCTTTTAGATACCTTAGGAATCGAGGTTCAACATTATCATTGCAATGAAGGACACGCAGCAATGATAGGTATTGAGCGTTTAATAAAATACATCAAAGAAGACCAATTGGAATTTAAAGATGCTTTGGAATTGGTACGAGCTTCTACCTTATTTACAACTCACACTCCGGTTCCGGCAGGACACGACCGTTTTGAAGAAGATATTTTACGCATCTTTACACCACATTATGCAGAGGCACTGCATTTAAGCTGGGACGATTTTGTAGGTTTAGGTCGTGTAAATACTAACGACAAATCCGAAAAATTCAGCATGAGTGTCTTAGCCGCTAAACTCTCGCTTAATATGAATGGTGTAAGTGCTATACACGGCGAAGTAAGTCGCGATATGTTTCGTGATTTATACCCCGGCTATTACCCCGAAGAATTGCATATATCGCATGTAACTAATGGGGTACATCTACCTTCTTGGACTGCTAAAAAATGGCACAATCTCTACACGGAAAAAATTGATAATGAGTTCTTTAACAAACAAGATGATTTTTCTATGTGGAAAAAAATATACGATGTATCCAACGAAGACATTTGGGGACTTCGTAATCATATGCGTAATAAATTGCTCAACTACCTTAAACTAAGACTAAAGAAAGAAATGACTCGTAGAATGGAATCGCCTAAAGATATGTTAGATACCATTTACAGTTTAAACGATAAGGCTTTAACTATTGGTTTTGCAAGACGTTTTGCCACTTACAAACGAGCTCACTTATTATTTCAGAATTTAGATAAACTCAACGATATTATTAATGAGCCCGAACGTCCTGTACAATTTGTATTTGCCGGTAAAGCACATCCCGCAGATAAGGCAGGACAAGACCTGATAAAACGTATCATTAGTATTACAAAAATGCCTCAATTCCGTGGCAAGATAGTATTTGTCGAAAATTATGATATAAACTTAGGTAAGAAACTGGTACAAGGTGTAGATGTATGGCTCAACAACCCTACCCGTCCGTTAGAGGCCAGTGGTACCAGTGGAGAAAAAGCAATCATGAACGGTGTTTTAAACCTTAGCGTGCTTGATGGTTGGTGGGCAGAAGGTTATACGGAAGGAGCCGGTTGGGCTCTACCTAAAGAACGTACTTACAAAGACCAAGCTTTACAAGACGATTTAGACGCTTCCAGCTTATATCATCTAATTCAAGACAAATTAAAACCTGCTTTCTACGAACGTAACGAGCAAGACATCCCGGAAGCATGGGTTATGATGGTAAAGAAAAACATAGCAGAAATATGTCCAAACTTTACCACTAACAGAATGCTAAAAGATTATCAGAAACAATTTTATAGTCCGCAAATTAAACTGTTTAAACAAATGTCTGAAAACCATGCCGAAAATGCTAAAAAATACCGTGCATGGAAAGATAAAGTTAGGGCTCAGTGGGAAGAGTTGGAGTTACTTGATATGCGACTGCCAAATACCAATCAACCTTTAAGTATGAGGGAAGATTTTCAAGCAACTTTGGTATTTCGTCTTGGCGAATTAAAACCGGAAGACATAGCCGTAGAGATTGTTTTTTCTAAAAAACAAGGCAATGAAATAAAGGAATTTATACATGTAGAGGAACTAAAAATATCCGAAACACACGAAAATATTGCAGAATATCTTTGCAATATATCAATTAGTAGGTCAGGAGTTTATGATTTTGCTTTCCGTGTATATCCCAAACATCCTTGGATGACGCATAGAATGGATTTCCCTTTAGTAAAATGGTTATAGTTAAAGGTTAATAAAGCTATCAAATCAAGTTTCTTAAACTCAGGGATACACAAAACAATTTTAATAAATTGTTTTGTGTATCCCAATTCACTTGATTTGATAGCTAAAACCCACAAATATTTTAGATTTGTACTGAAAAACAAAAATTAATTACGAGTTACGAATTTTACGAACGGATAAGAGCTAACTTTACAACTTTTTCAAACAGATAGCAGACAAGCTTATATTTAGGCTTAGTTACAAAATTTTAAACATATGAAAATAACAGAATATATACAGTTTCGAGACGAAGAAGAGATTATTAGTAACATTAGCGAATACGACTCAAACGGAAACTTAACAGAAGAGGTTGATTACGACGATAATGGAGAACAACAATCTAAAATTATCCATCAATATAATACGGACAACCAAATTATAAGGACAGAGCAGTATTATACAGAAGACGAGCTTATTGATATTACCGAAACCCTATATTCTGAAGGTGAAATTGCTCAAAAAATCATCAGTTTTCCCGATGATTCTAAGACTTTTGAGCATTACAAACGAAGCGAAAACAGTTTAGAAATTGTTACCGAGGATGAAGATGGAGAGTTTGAAGGCTCTACCCTACGCAACTTTGACAATGGACTAACCACAGAGCTTATCAGAATCAACTTTATGAAAAAGAAAGACTCCCATTTAAAATATGAATACAATGATAAACAACAGCTTATCAAGGTTAGAGAGTTAAACGCAAAAGGAAAAACCGAAAAAGCCTACGCTTTTAAGTACGACAATTTCGGAAATCGCATTTGCGAAGATGAGTTGGATAGAAAAGAGCGTCTTTTAAACAGAACAGTACACAAATTTGAAGAAGACAGACTTTTAGAAACACAAGCCCCAAACTATTCTCTGCAAATAGAATACGAAGACAAACGACCTATTAAAGAAACACTTATCAATCCGGACGGAAGTCAAGACGTTACCCTTTACAAATACAATAGTGAGCATCAAAAAGAACAAGAAATTGTCTATAAGATTCCTTATGGCGAAGCATTCAACAAAGATTTTTGGGCATATACCAAACGTTTTAAGCACGAAAGTTAATTGAAACATGCAATCAATCCCCACCCTTTCTCCAAGGGAGAATAGACCTATCAGGGCAAACGCACCATTCTTAATACAAAGTGATGCGTTTGCCTTGAATAAACTTCCGCTTTTAACACATTCGTAACTCTAAAAGTTATCCGTTATAGTTGGTACTTTGGAACTTTATATTCAACCTATTTATAATTTATAACTCATAATTTATAATTAAAATATCCGTTATGTTTGAAACATTAAAACCTTACAACTTTTATCTTATTTATTTAGTAATGAGTAATGTATGGTTTAATTCATCATTTATAACTCATAATTCATAATTCCTTTCACAGCCAAGGGTCGTCATATAAATTGGTGTTATCGTATATATCCAAGTTATCTATCAAGATGACAGAATGAAGCAATTCCTTTTCTATCTGAGCCTTCTTATAATTCGGATACTTATCTATGATGTAGATGTACTGATTAATAGCTTTAATAATCTCCCCTTGCATTTTAAAAACCTCAGCCTTAGCACATAATAACTCTAGGTC
>PDWI01007968.1_pt1 | contig 12794 bp, 13 predicted proteins | sample 1430891 | NCBI WGS metagenome assembly PDWI01 (sample SAMN01162508, study PRJNA174530) | Oral metagenome, whole genome shotgun sequencing project. | biome: Marine environment; feature: Marine mammal; material: Swab sample of the gingival sulcus; isolation source: swab sample of gingival sulcus... | reverse complement strand
TGCCTTCTTCCAAGGCTGGGGTTGGCCTCCTTGTGCGAAGATTTTAAATACTTGGTATTCTCGTAATGAGCGTGGTTTATGGTGGGCAATTTGGAATACTTCTCATAATCTAGGCGGTGCAATTATCCCACTTATTGCAGGGACAGTAACTCTTTATTGGGGCTGGCGTTACGGTATGATTGTTCCAGGAATTATTGCTATTGTAGTTGGATTAGGATTATGTGTATTCTTGCGTGATCGTCCAAGATCAATGGGATTACCTACTGTTGGTGAATGGCGTGGTGATGAAGCAGAAAAAGAACACGAAAGCGAAGGTGTTGGACTTTCTACTTGGGAAATCTTAAAAGGCTATGTGTTTAAAAATAAAATAATTTGGGCATTGGCATTGTCTTATTGTTTAGTCTATATCGTACGAACAGGGATCAACGACTGGGGTAACCTTTACTTAATCGAAACGCGTGGTTATGATATTTTACAAGCTAACGCAAGTGTATCTTTCTTTGAAGTAGGTGGATTCATTGGTGCATTATTTGCAGGTTGGGGATCTGATAAATTCTTCAAAGGTAATAGAACCCAAATGAATATTATTTATGTAGTAGGTATTATTGCCGTTGCTTCTTCTATGTGGTTATTGCCAACTCATAACGGCTATATAATGTCTGCATTATTCTTCTTTATGGGCTTCTTTATCTTCGGACCACAATTCTTAATCGCTATGGCGGCCGCAGAAAATTCACATAAAAATGCAGCAGGTGCTTCAACGGGCTTCGTAAGTTTATTTGCTTATATTGGTGCTTCTATTGCTGGATTACCACTTTCTTTAATTATTGAACACTTTAAATGGAATGGCTTCTTCGGTACATTATTTGCTATTTCTGTTGCTTGTGCTTCACTATTAGTGTTAGTGTATATTTTACAGCGTAGCCGTAATAAACGTTTAGCAAGTTAATTTAATTCATTTTATTTAAGAGTGTGTAATGTAGGATAGATACTGTTTAGGTATCTATCCTATTTTTTGTTAAGATATATTCTATTTTTAAAAGTAAGAGAAAATAATGAAAATTTATATAGATGCCGATGCTTGCCCAAAAACATTGCGAGATTTTATTTGTAAATCAGTAATGCGAACGAAAACGCCAGCAATATTTGTGAGTAATAGTTTTATCAATTTACCACGCTCACCTTTTATTACTATTAAAGTGGTTGAACAGGGTTTTGATATTGCAGATAACTATATTGTGGAAGTGGCTAGGAAAAATGATTTAGCGATAACCAGTGATATTCCTTTGGCGAATGATTTGATTGATAAAGGCGTGGCAGTCATTAACTTTAAAGGAACAGAGTATGATAAAAATAATATTAAGCAGAATTTAGGTATGCGAGATTTTATGGATATGATGCGGAGTACTGGTGTGCTTGAACCTTCTCAAATGGGTAAACAAAAAACCTTTTCAGATAAAGATAAAAAAATGTTTGCTGATACCTTTAATCGAATCCATAACAAGTTATCAAAAATACAGAATTAAAAAGAATATCACAATGCATATTTATATGACTACTTTCTATCATTACTTTTAGATATTAGGCATAGTACACAAAAATGAACCTGACTTTTTTGTAAATTTATGTTATTTTCATCCTAATTTTTTAAACAGATTTTAACTAAAGGAATAATAATGTCTATTACATTAACAACAAAACAAAAACAATATTTAAAAAGTCTCGCTCATCACTTAAGTCCAATCGTTATGCTTGGCAATAATGGATTAACAGAAGGCGTTTTAGCAGAAATTGAAAATGCTCTTGAGCATCACGAATTAATTAAAGTAAAAATATCAGGTGCTGATCGTGATACAAAAAAATTAATTATTGATACTATTGTACATCAAACAAACTCACATAATGTACAAACTATTGGACATATTTTAGTATTATATCGTGAAAGTGATGATAAAAAAATTACTTTACCAAAACCTAAAAAAACAATTTAAACCAAGCGGTTACATCGTCTAATATTTTACAATTTTTTAAAAGAATGAATCGCTTATAATCAAATATAAGTGGTATGTTATAAATACAAATCGGAGAATAAGATGGCTTTCTATTATGGTTTGGATATTGGTGGAACAAAAATAGAACTTGCAGTTTTCAATGAAAAACTAGAGAAATTACATTCTGAGCGTTTACCAACCCCTCAAACAAGTTATGAAGACTGGTTAAATACGATTAAAACCTTAGTAATAAATGCCGATCAACGATTTAATACTAAAGGTTATGTTGGATTAGGTTTACCTGGATTTGTTAATAGAGATACTGGTATTGCTGAAATTACCAATATTCGTGTAGCTGATGGAAAACCTATTCTTAAAGATTTAAGCAAATGTCTTAACCGTGAAGTTCGAGCTGAAAATGATGCTAATTGCTTCGCACTTTCTGAAGCTTGGGATAAAGAAAATCAACAATATTCAACAGTACTAGGCTTAATCATTGGAACTGGTTTTGGTGGCGGGTTTATTTTTGATGGTAAAGTTCATTCAGGTAAAATTGGAATGGCTGGAGAGGTTGGACATCAACAGCTTAACTACCACGCTTTAAAATTACTTGGCTGGGATAATGCACCTATTTATCAATGTGGTTGCGGAAATACCGCTTGCTTAGACACCTATATTTCAGGGCGAGGTTTTGAACTGCTTTATAATGATTTAGAAGGTGAACAATTATCAGCTAAAACTATTATTGAAAACTTTTATAATAACCAAAAACAAGCGGTAATATTTGTTGAAAAATATGTAAAATTAATGGCTATTTGCATTGGAAATCTAATTACTGTTTTAGATCCTGATATGATTGTTTTTGGTGGCGGCTTGTCTAATTTCGATTATTTATATCAATCATTACCAAAAATATTGCCTGATTATCTAATGCGTTCTGCAAAAGTTCCTATTATTAAAAAAGCAATATATGGGGATTCTGGCGGTACGCGTGGAGCTGCTGCATTATTTTTAGAGAGATAATATATAATTTAATGAAAATTTATCCTATTAATGCCTTACAAGATAATTATATTTGGTTAATTAAAAATGATAATCAAATAATTATTGTTGATCCATCAGAAGCGGTGAACTTAATTGATTTTTTTACAAAAAATCAGCTAGAGCCAACCGCTATCTTACTCACCCATTATCATAATGATCATACAGATGGAGTAAATCAACTTAAACATCATTATCCAAAGATTAAAGTTTATGGTTCTGGTGAAGTTTCAAAATTAGCAACCAATATCATTGATGATAATCAACATTTTTCTATATTAAATTTAAAGATTGAAACAATCAAAAGTGCAGGACACACCAAACAGCATATTAGCTATTTAATCAATAATCAGTTTCTATTTTGTGGCGATGCTCTATTTTCTGCAGGATGTGGGCGTGTATTTACTGGTGATTATAAAGCACAATATGAAACACTTAAAAGGTTTAACGCTTTATCTGATAATATTAAGATCTATCCAGCACACGAATATACGCTGAGTAATTTAACTTTTGTTGAATCCGTTATACCAAATAATCATTTTATCAAAGAATATAAAGCTAAGATTGAAAAACTGAGAGAGGAAAACCAACCAAGTTTACCTTCAACCATTGAGATTGAAAAGAAAATCAATCCTTTTTTAACGATTAATTCTTTAGAAAAATTTATTGAATTGAGAAAGAAAAAAGATAATTTTTAAATTTTTTGAACTAAAATATAAAAAAATACAGAAAACTCTCATTTTCTGTATTTTATTTTTTATATATAAATATTTAATTATCTTTCACTCAAGGCCTGTTTTAATCGAGTAATTGGTTTAATTAAATATTGAAATACTGTTTTTTCACCTGTTTTAATATCAACTGATGCTATCATTCCTGGAATAATAGGCATAGCAACACCATTTTTATCTGTAATCTTACTATCACTTGTTTTTACAATTACACGATAAAAGGCTTCATTTGGATTTAAATTTAGATCCCCTGAACGTTTTTCATCTCTTAATGCTCCTGGACTTAATAATGTTACAACACCATCTAATCCACCATAAATTGCATAATCATAAGCAGTAAGTTTTACCACAGCTTTCATACCTGGCACAACATAAGCAACATCTCGAGGGCTAATATAAGCTTCAACTAAAAGTGTTTCATCAACAGGAACAATTTCCATAATTTTTTGTCCAGCAGAAATAACACCACCAATAGTATTAATACGAATATTTTTTACAACACCACGCAATGGTGATTTAAGAGCAGAATGATTTACAGGATCTTCAAATCGTTTTACATTTTCTACCGCTTGAGATAATTCAGATTCAATTTTTACTAACTCATTACTTGCTTCTGTTGAAAATCTATTTTTACGCTCTAAAATTTGTAATTGAAGTTCGCTTGATTGACGTTTTAATCTCAATAAATCAACCTCAGATACAACACCTTTTTTTACTAAAGGAGCAGTTATTCTAACTTCTTTATCTAAATAAGATTTTGTTTTCTGAAGATTAGCAATAGATTCATCTAATAATCTTAATTTAGACTTATGTACACTTGTTTCACGTTTTTTATACACATCAGGTACATTATTAGGAAAAACAAGTTCTTTATTGTGTGCTTCCGCTCTTAAACGAGCGGCAATTGCTGTTAAGTTTTCGACTCTTGCTTGGCTTTCTCGTAAAATTGCTGTACTCCTTGTGCTATCAAGACGCAATAACACTTGTCCTTTTTCAACCAGCTCACCTTCTTTTACAAGCATTTCACTTAAAATACCAGGATCTAAACTTTGAATAACCTGCTCTCTACTACTTGGTATAATGTTACCTTGTCCTCGAGTTACCTCTTCAATTTTACTATTATAAGACCAAACTAATAGAACAACAGCCAATGAGAAGAAAAGAATAAGACTCCAAAACATACCCTGATGCTTCTCTTCTTGCATAGCAGCATGTAGATCATTGACTAGATGAAGATCTTTTTTACTTAATGTATTTTTATTTTTCATTTTCTACTTCTTTGTTTACTTCTTTATTTGTTGTTACTTTCGATGAGCCATTTAATTTTTTCAATACCTCATCTCTTGGACCATCCATTACAACTTTACCACTATCAACAACGACAACACGGTCTACCATTTGTAATACTTGTGGACGATGTGTTACAACTACTAAGGTTCTATGTCTAGCCCAATTTGCAATTGCTTGTAATGCTTTAACTTCAGATCCTTGATCTAAACCTGTTGTTGGCTCATCAAGTAACACAACTCTTGGATCTCTTAGTGTCATACGAGCAAGTGCTAATATTTGTTTTTGACCACCTGATAAACCAAGTCCATCAGCTCCAATTGGCATATCTAGACCACTCGGATGACTTTGAATAAATTTAACTAAATCAAACCGCTCTAAAGCTGACAATAATTCTTGATTACTTGAAAAGCCATCCATTCTAGCTAAATCTAAGTTTTCTCTTAATGTACCTAAGAAAATATGTGGTTTCTGCTCTAATAATAATACTTGATTACGCAAATAAGCAGGATCAATCTGTCTAATATCTACATCGTCTAAAGTTACTGAACCTTGATTTGCTTCATACAAACCTAATCCTAGTTTTAAAGCTGTTGATTTACCACTTCCTATTCTTCCTAAAATAGCAACTTTTTCACCCGCATTAATAGATAAATTAAACTCATTAACGACTGGAGCACCATCTTTCATATAAGAGAAACTCACATTATCAAATTTTAATTTTCCTTTAACTTGATCAAAAGTAATATATGTTTTATTTGGATCACGCTCAATAGGACGCTCTGCTATACCATTTGCTCCTTTTAAAGCAACCATTGCTTGTTGGAAACGTACTGCAAGACCTGCAATTTGCCCCAATGGAGCTAACGCTCTTCCAGATAAAATAACAGATGCAATCAATGCCCCCATTGTAATTCGGCTTGCAGGATCATCACTATGAATTAAATATGTACCTAATAATACTAAAAATACTGTATTTAACTGCTGCAAACTCATTGTAATAAAGATAACAAAATTACTAATATCTTTTACTTTCATCTGAGATTTTGCTGTTTTAGCCGTATAATTATCCCAGCGAGTTTGTGCCCAGTTATATGCGTTATTTGTTTTTAATGACTCAATACCATCAATTGCTTCAACAGCTAAACCTTGACGTTGAGATGATTCTTTCATTGATTCATTAATATATTTTCGTAATGGGAACTGAGCAAAAAGCCCAATCGTAATAACAATAGGGATAAGAATCGCAGGAACAATAACTAATTTTCCAGCAATCATCCATAATACAAATAAAAATAGTAACAAGAAAGGTAAATCAACTAAAGTAAGCAAACTCGCACTTGTCATAAACTCACGCACAGATTCAAAATCACGCAAGTTACTTGCATAAGAACCTGATGATGCAGGTCTTTCCTGAAATCTCAATCCCATTACTCGTCTAAATAATGCTGAACTAATAATTAAATCTGCTTTTTTTCCTGCAATATCAGTTAAACGCCCACGAATAATCTTTGCAATAAATTCAAAACTAATAGCAAGAAACACGCCAATAGAAAGAACCCACAAAGTTTCATAAGATTTATTTGGTATAACTCTATCATAAACATTCATTACATATAATGAACTTACTAATGCTAAAAAGTTTATTAAAATTGTAGCTAAAATAACTTGGTAATAATAACTTTTAAAACGCCATATTACTTTTAAAAACCAAGCCTTTGGCAAATGATATTCTGGAAGTTCAGAACGAATATCTGATTCTACTTTTGGTTTTATAAACCAACAATAACCTAAATAACGTTGGTTTAATTCATTTTCTGAAATAGTTTGTGATATACCACTTACTTGTTGAATAACAAATTGAGTTCCCTCTTCTGTATCTACAATTTCTGTAATAACAGCAGCTTCTTCATCTTTGAGAATAACCATTACAGGTAAAGCAAGTCTAGGAATCTCATTTAACTTTCTCATTGAAATAGTATTTTCAAATCCCTCACTTTTTAAATATTCTGAAAGTGAGTTAAAATTAATACGCATATCCTTACTACGTTGGACATGAGAAATTAACGTTGCTGTTGGTAAATGGTTACCAACAATTTTTGTTAATAGAGAGATATTTTCTATAATTAATTGCATAAATTAAATTTTCTTTATATTTTTATTAAAATAACTTGGTATTCAATTGAACCCAATTTGTTATTTGTCCTTGTGAATGTAAATAATCTAAGATTGCCTTATTGTAATCTTTTTCTGTATTTGTATAAGCTAATGCAACATCTGATAAGTCTGTTTCTGCATTAAGTACATCAAGTAATGATTTTTTAGCAACCCTAAACTGTGATTTATAGATTTCAGCTACTCGCATATTCGCTTTTATCTGTCTATTTAAAATCTTAAGCTGCTTTTGACTTCTTTGGATGTTGATTAATGCAAGTCGAGCCTCTTCTTCAACATCTCTTTCTATTCTACTAAGTCTACTATTAGCAGCACCTTTTAAATGCTCTTTTTCTTTAATTGAATATGCTGTTGCTTGATTAAATAAATCCCAAGAAAATTGAAGCATCACTTGTTGATTATCTCTATCAGCTGCAGCTAATAAATTTAAAGAAGGTAATCTTTTAGCTTTTTCAGCTTTTACATCAAATATTTTACTTTCCAATTCAGCTTGTTGTGCTACATAATTAGGATTAGCTGTTTTATCTTTTAATGTATATTCAGATACCAATTTTTTCTTAGATAATTTTTCAAATGGACTACTAAGATCTTTTTCTGTTACCAGTCTATTATAATATTTAGATAAAGTCTTTAAGGTTGTTTCTAGAACTCTTCTTTGATCATTAATTTTCTGCTCAACCATAATTGTTCTTGCTTGTACTTGAACAAGTTCTGATTCACGTCCCTTATCAAGATAAACAATCGATCTAACCTCATTTGCAAAACGATTATGTCTTTTTAATGATTTTTCAAGTACTGAAATTGCATTCTTAGCATTTAATGCAGCCACATACAATTCACCAATAGTATAGCCTAACTGCTCTCTTGAAATATTATATTTACTTGTATAGTATCTTTTTGACGCTTTATTTTTATCTATCTCTGCATTTATTGCACCAAAAGAATATACATTAACCTTCGCTTCTAAGGCAGGTGTAAACTTTTTATCTGAATAATCTGATTTTTTCTTATGATTCTGAGCAATTAATTGATTACCAAGTAATCTAACTGTTGGATAATGCATTGCTTTAGATTGTCCAATACGATTATCAGCAGCTTGTAAATCAGCATTTGCTTCTAACAAAATCGGATCGTTATTTAAAGCATATTGCAAAATATGACGTAAACTTTTTGCTTCCGAAATATTTGAAAATAATAGAAAAGAGGTTAATGCGATTGCTTTTGTATAACAATTAAAGTTAGATAATTTTTGCATAGTTGATGTATCCTACATAATACAAATATAAATTTTAAATAAATAAAAATCTAAACTTGAGTAATATTTTAAAATACTGCATAACAAGATACAGTGTAACTCAGCCATTTTAAAGGAAGATTAAATATAATCAAGTAAAGATTAAAAAATCGAAACTAAAGCACTTATATTTAAGTATATTTGCATAAATATCCAGCGACCAGTTTAAAATTATAAAAAACATATTGACGAAACCACAGTAAAAACTATAATACTGCACATTGTCGGCGAGTAGCGCAGCTTGGTAGCGCAACTGGTTTGGGACCAGTGGGTCGTAGGTTCGAATCCTATCTCGCCGACCACTCTTATATACACTCAAAACATAGCATCTGCGCCCTTAGCTCAGCTGGATAGAGCAACGGCCTTCTAAGCCGTAGGTCACTGGTTCGAATCCAGTAGGGCGTGCCATTTTATCCTTTATAAATCAATATATTATTAATTACTTTCTATTTCTGTAACTTGTTATTAAATTTTAACGTGACATAATCGTGACAATAAATTTATTTCAATTTTTCTTTCACCTCAGTATCCTTAATAACCCCACCACTAAATAAATAAGGATCGATATAACCCATATACTGTTCATTTTCAGGTATTGGTTGGTAGTCTTCAGGGATTGCTTGTGTTAAATTCTCATACATCCAAGTTTCCAAATCTACACCTTTTGGTGGTTTGTTTTCAATAGTAAACTGTTTTGGTTCGCCGATTGGGTGCTTGCCTTTTTGCTTAGCTTTCAGTGAGAAATAACTGGTAACAGTAGCTGTTGTTAAGTTACTTGCTAAATTGAGGGGGTTATGAAAAATATAATCACAAGAAAAAACCAATAAGTATGATATTGAGTTTAAATATAAATTAGTAAAAAAACTCCTTGCTGGAAATTCTATTTTAAGTTCAGATCAGGGATGGCAGTATAGAATGAAAAGTTATCAAGATTTACTTAGTGAATATAAAGTCACACAAAGTATGTCAAGAAAAGGAAATTGCTTGAATAATGCAGCAATGGAAAGCTTTTTTGCAGTTCTTAAAACAGAATGTTTTTATGCTACAAAATTTAATGTGATTGATGAGTTAAAAAAAGAAATAGAAGAATATCTCTGTTATTACAATATAATGATAGAATTAAACTGAAATTAGGTGGATTTAGCCCCATTCAAGATAGAGCTCAATTTAATTAATAATTTGTCCCCAAAATGGGGGCTAGTTCACCCGTATATGCCACCATATTATTGAGATTGCGATTAATTTTACAAATTCACAATAAAATCCTCCCGATTTTATATGCTATTTTCGTTATTCTTCGACCTCTTTCTTAGCTTTTTCAACTCGAGAAACAATAGTAACCGCGAAAATAATCAATAATGCACCAATCCATAATTTACCTGGTGGTAAGTAACCAAAAATTAGCCATCCTGCAAGTACGTTAAAAGGTAGTTTTAAATGATCAAAAGGTTGTACAAAAGATGCATCAGCAAGATTATAGGATTTTGCGATAGCAAATTGGGCTAATGCGGTAACAACACCGAGTAAAATTAAAATTCCCCAGGTTGTGGTATCCGTTGGAATAAGAATGTGTGAATAGCCAAATAAATAGTTCACAGGCAATAATAAAACCAATAAATACGCCACAATCGTTAGTGGATTATCATCTTTTGATGTGTATTTTGTGATTAATGATGCAAAAGACCAGAAAATCGCTGCAGTTATAGGTAAGAAAGCATAAAGGTTAAAATCGTCTGACCAAGGCGAAAGAATGATAAATCCGCCCAATAGACCAACCAATGTCGCAATATAGCGTGCTTTGCTGACTTCTTCTTTTAGGAATATGCCAGAGCCAACGGTTGTGAAAAGTGGTGATAGCATTACTAAGGCGATCGCTTGCCAAATTGGCACATAAGCCAGCCCATAAGTCCAAAGTTGCACACCAAATACGGAAAGTGCAACACGCACAAAATGCAACCAGCGATGTTTGGAATTGATGGCATTTTTACTGCCTTTTATTCCTAAAAATGGAATGATAAAAATAAATGCAAGTGCATATTGAAAGAAAGCAATTGCTGACGGATCAAGAGTCTGACTAAGATATTGCACGCTAGTATTTGAAATAGCAAATAAAATGCCTGCAATAACCATAAATAACCCGCCAAGTAATTGGGTACTTATTTTCATAATGAGTCCTTATATAATATAACGTATAAAATTTTATGGTTTTATCCATAAGCTTAATAGGATTTTATCTTTATATTGTTAAGGCGTATGTAGGAAGGATAGATTTATTGGAATGTATGCAATACACTCATTATAAATAAATCATATCAAACAAAAATGCCCTGAAACCGTTAGATTTCAAGGCACTAAAAAAGCATACAGAAAAACACTTGATGAAAATCAAGCGTTGTATTTCTATTTGTTTTTTCTTCTTCCATCCAGACTTTAACTGTCGGTATAAGAATTTCACTTATTCCTGCGTTGTCATTATTTTTAATAAATAACGACTCGGCTCGTGGACTATAACCACCGATCGGGAATTTCACCCTGCCCTGAAGATTAAATCAATGTAGATTGTGAAATTTTTTTATAAAAAAGTCAATCTAATTAAGTAGATAAATAAAGATTATTATTTAGGATAAACTTTTTCTACTTTATGATCTGAAATCTTTAAGTAGCCTTCATCGCCACTTAGCATTCCTGAATTTATTACACCATTTTTACAATCACTAATCGGCATATCATAACCCAAAGTATTAAGAATCAAGGTTGCTACCTGATGATGAATCATTTTTTTACATTGTTCAAATTGCCGTTTTATCGTTTCAATTAAGGCTGCATTTGGTGTGTAAATAAAAACAGGAACATTATAGCTGGCTCCGACATTTGTGCCTTGATTATAAACTTTATCTGAGACATTTTGACCGTGATCCGATGTATAAATTAAAACCCAATCGTCGTTTGGTTGTTTTTGTAAATATTCCCACACTTTCTTAATTAATAAGTCGGTATTATAAACGGTACTATCGTAGTTATCCAAAGGTGTATTACCTTTAAAAATTTTCTCCTCTTCAGTTAAATATTTTCCATAAGGCATATGTGAGCCACGTTGATGAAGAACCAAAAAGTGTTGCCCATTGGATAAATTTGTTTTTTCTAAATAAGGTAATAATTTATGATCATTCATTCCTTCATAAGCCGAAATGCCTTTTTCTGTTGGGAATGTGACATTATCAATCCAACGTCGTCCCATTAGTCCTAAAATCTCCATTTGCCATTCAGGTTGGGAGGAATGATAGTTTGTTATAAAATTTTGTTGTTTTGCAAGTTTAAATAAATTGGTATTTCCCGAATCAATCTGCTTCATTCCATTAGGATGTGGAATAGCATTAAAGAAAGCGGGTAGAGAAATTGCTGTAAATAAACCCGTTGAGTAGCTAGGTTTAACAATAGCATTGGGATTTTTTGCCATTTGATCTAAAAAAGGTGTAGTACGGCGTGAATAGCCAAAAACATGAGCGTGATTAGCTGTTAAACTTTCGCCAACAATAAAAATGATATTTTTAATTTTAGGGGCGTTAGCTTGTGGTGTTGGTTTTATATAAGGTGGAACATCGCTTAAATTAAATAATTCGTAAGGTAGTGTTCTGCCTAAAAATGAAGTAAAAGAGAACGTATTTGATTTAAGACGACTATAATTGGTTCTTGGGGTTAATCCAATATCATTGGTTGTTCTAAATGAACGGATACACATATAGCTGATGAAAAGGAAGAAAATAATGTCGGAAATAACGGATGTTTTGCGTTTAAACTTAGCAATAGAAAGGAACAGGACGAGTTCTACCCCCCCCCATAGCATAGGGATTGCAACTCTGTCAAGCATTGTTATGCCCGCATTGGCAATTTCGGTTATTTCAGTAAAAATTAATAAGTAATTTCTGCTAGTGATCCAGCCTTCATAAATCGATATTTAGCAAAAAAGAATAATGATAGGATTACAAAAATGATTAAAAATGTTTCACTATAGCGCGTGATGGAAGGAACACCAAATATATAACGATATAAAATTTCACTCACAAATAACACCAATGAATAGAGCGTTAAAATTAAAAGATTACGTTTCATTGAATTTATCCTTAAATTATAGACATAAAAAATAGGCGTACTTTCATACGCCTATTCAGTTTCACTTAATTACAGAGCTTCAATTTCTTTATATTGAACTTGTAATTTTTCTAAGCCAGTTTGGTAATCTGCCATTTTGGCTTTTTCTTTTTCAATAACCTGTGC
>PDWI01007816.1_pt1 | contig 12794 bp, 8 predicted proteins | sample 1430891 | NCBI WGS metagenome assembly PDWI01 (sample SAMN01162508, study PRJNA174530) | Oral metagenome, whole genome shotgun sequencing project. | biome: Marine environment; feature: Marine mammal; material: Swab sample of the gingival sulcus; isolation source: swab sample of gingival sulcus... | reverse complement strand
AATGATGAATTAGATTTTTTAATTTATAATTCTTAATTTATAACTCATAACTTATCACTCTATTTAGATTCTTCGCCTTGCTCAGAATGACAGTGCGTTGCTGCTTTGTAGCACATAAATTAGTTGTCATACTGAGCGGTAGCGAAGTATCCCACGCTATTAGCTATTAGCCTTTAGCTGTTAGCTTTTAATGTGATAATTTGATAATGTATTTGTTTTCTAACTTATAACTCTGAACTTTTAACTCATCACTCTTATTAGATTGCTTCGTCGCTGCGCTCCTCGCAATGACGGATCTTTGGTCTTCCCGCCTCGACGCTTCAACTCCGCTCAGCAACCACTACCCTCTTTCTGCTTCATTGCTAATTGCTAATTATTAATTACTAATTGCTAATTGATTCCCGCTTTACACTTCGACAGGCTCAGTGTGACAGTGCTTTGTTCAGATTACCGATAACAAAAAAAAGGGTCGCAAATGCGACCCTTTTTTTCGTAGTTATAAACTTATAATTAAGTCCGTTACACTAATCTTGTGTTTGTGTTATCTTAACTTTAACTGTAACCTCTTCACTTCTGATAACTCCCCACTTGTACTCTACTCTAACAGGAACGTACAACTTAAACTCTCCTGTAACAACAGTACCGTTGTTGAAGTAAGTTACTGCACCATGGATGTACTCATTAGCATAGTCACCACCAGTTGGGAATGTTTCTCCATTAGCCTCTACAGCAGCTTTAAGCTCATCCACTGTATAATAGTTTGGATCTGTTCCTGTTCCAGGGTTACCAGGATAAGTTGTAGACTTAGGTATCCAACTTACAACAAGGGTAGAAGGAATATCTTCTCTTGCACCGTTACCATTCCACTGAACCTTAGTGTCTGTATCAATTCTGATATCAGTAACTCCATAGTAATCGTAGAAAGAAGGTACATTTTTGAATTTCTCTTTATGCCAATCTTCAAGAGCTACTACTTTGTCAATATCCAGAACAGTACCTTTAAGACCGAAGCGGATTCCATCCTCAAATGACTCAGGAGATTCAGTTACAGCATTAATTGGACGCAAGAACTTCACAACAAAGTCATCATTTCCTTTAATCTTCACGTGAGCATAAACGTCATCGGCACCCGGACATTCCTCACACTTCACTCTAAGCTGCAATCTAGCCCACATATTTCTCCAAGACTTGTTCAACAACATCTTAGCCACATCATTCTCTGCATACTCTAACCAATCTTCACCGCCATCTTCCGTTGCATTTGTTGCAGTGTGGTCGATGATAGTACAAACAACGTGTTCAACGTTACTTTCATCTACAGCTATAATTTGCTTATCAGTTACTTTAATTGTAAGCTCATCATCTTCTCCGTTGTACTGCTTAGCTACGTCCTTAACGAATACATATTCATAATCGGTAACAGCTACACCTGGTAATTTCAATGATTTGTTTGCATTTGTAGCGAACGCAGCATTGATATTATTCTTATATGTACAATCAGCAGAATTTGGATTACCTGCAGGAGTTTGAGACTTAGAGTGGTGCTCTACAAATTGCCACAATGGATTTCCGTTATCATCTTTGTTCCAGTAAGGAGCTTGCAATGAAGCTTCGGTAATATTAATTGTAGCTTGTTTTGTAAACTTACCTTGGAACTTGATAATCAATACAGGCTTGATTCCTTTATATTCCGCTTTTGGCTCAATCTTATATCCTGAATTAATTTGGATTTCAAAGTCATCAGGACAGTCATCTCCGCATAATGTATTCAATTCGCAACGGGTGATAGTCCACTCAGGAACATAAGTAGTTAATCCTTGCTCGTTTGTATCAAGTATCCACTGAACAGCACCTATAGAACCGGTAAATGGTACTGTAGCAGGATTCGTTCCGTAATAGTAATGGAATTGATCTTTAGATAATCCAACACCTTCAACAATCTCGTCAAGGTCTCCTCCTTGGTGTTTTCCACCGTTGTAGATATTTTCACTAACTTCTACGTAAGTAAGTTTGCGTACCATACCCTCGCAAAGAACAGGAGTCTTAGCTATATAAGTACCTACAAACTGATCTTTCATTGGAGTAGTTTCTTTATCAACGATAAGAACTTTGATATATGCCTCAGATACAGGACAAGTTCCCTCCGGAGCATTAGGATCTATAATACGTACACGCACGATAGGAGATTTATCCACTGCTGCACCTTGTGCAGGTTGCCCCACTACTCTTGCTTCGATAGTACCTTTCTTAGCATCTAACAAGCTAATAAATTCTTGCTGGTTAGTTTGGTTAGTTTGCTCAATAAATTTAATTACCTTATCAGCACCGTCTTTCAAAGAGAACTCCCATTCCAAACCGTACTTTTCAAGTTCAAGTATATTACATGCATCCATGTTATTATAAGTTCCGGCGATCGCCTCAACATAGTCAACCAAGTCTAAAGTTTGTCCTTCTACCAATTTTACGATTCTCACATCGGCAGGAACAATTCCGGTACCGGCACCATTACAAGGATTATTTTCATATGTAACATTTACACCGTCAGCAAGGTCTTTTGCATTCATTACATCATAAGCATCTTTACAAGCATCATTAGGTACGTTTTCATTACGAGTTTCATTTTCAATCAAATTACTGTAACGTACACAATTTTCACCTTTCTTAGCAATATCAATATTTACATAAGGATCTACATATACGTTTACATAATCAGATGTTACATAAGGATCTACGTCTGCATTTTCCATTCTCTTCATAGCCTTTTCAGAATGAGGAACTTGCAATGCCAATACAGGTGTATTATAAGATTTTTCTTTAGTATCATCATAACCTAAATTATCTTCACCATGACCACCAAAGAATCTCCACAAATCAGCTCCCTTGTAATTGCCATGATCGGCTGCCGTCATCTTAGGCAAATATACTTTAGAGAATGCTTCAGCATCCATAGAAATTGCCACAGTCATTTTACCTCTCTCAAGGCTTACAAATTTTGCGGTGAATGGATTTAGACCTTCATCTTCTACACCTCCTGCTCTTGTGAAAGTAGCCAAGTGAGAAGTCACCTCCAATTTGTCAAGATCCATCATAGACTTGTCAATAGAAGCAGGGCTTACATTGTATTTTACATTTGTACCCAAATGGAAAAAACCACGAGCATAAAACTGCTTGTTGTCTTTGGTTGTTCCTTTTATTTCCTTACCATAAGGAGTACATCCGGAAGGACCGGGATCGGGTCCAGGATTAGGCTCTGGACAAATAGGTCCCCAATGCTCTTCTTTTCCCGTATTAGGGTCAACTATAACAACAGGCTTATTCCAGTTTGCTTCGAAAATCAAAGGTCTTAAAACAATAGACTCTACACCCATTACGTAGTTTTCAGGGTAAAGCACTACACTTGTAAGAGTTCCTGAAAACACATCAATATTAATACCTAGCTTATCAAGCATTTCTTTAAGCTGCTCAAGGGTAAGTCCTTTTTCTTGCAATTCTTTAATTGCTTGCTCGTTAGCAGCAATTTTGTCTGCAAGTTCTTTAAGCACTTCGCTCTTTCCGTCCTTGATCTTAAGCAAAGCCTCCAAAGCAGCTAAGCGTCCCTCAAGACTAGCAATTTTAGTTTCAATAGCCTTCAAGCTTTCCGCATCAGCAACGCCCTCCAACTTTTTCAAAACATTTTCTTTGAATGTGTTGAATACTTCCAAAGAAACCATTTTGTCAACTAATTCTTTTTTAGCTGCTTCCAATTCTTCTTTAGTGGTTGCATTTTCAACTTTCTTTTTCAAAGCATCAATCTCGCTCTTCAATGTAGCAACTTGAGCATCCATTTTAGATTGAAACTCTTTTGCTACAGTCGACTTCAATTGATCAAGTTGCTTTTGCAAATTGTCAATGTCGTCGTCATAATCCTTACATCCTACTACGGATGCAACTAAACTCAATGCTACAAAAAACATAGCAAAAGTTCTCAGATTAAACATTTTCCTCATAATAAATCTAATTTTAATAAAACAAAATTTTAAATTTCTCCTATTTATAGCAGGCATAAGAACCTTCTCTACATAGCCTACAACGTGACAAATATAGATAAAATATTCTACATACAAAAAAAGAGACAATAATATTTACTGAAAAAATTTTTTTTTATTCCACGGATAGTGTCAATTGGATACTTTTTCAAAGAGATTAAAGTGAGAAAAGTACACCTTATATATATAAGAAGGAATGAGGAAGGAATTATAAGTTATGAGTTATAAATTATGAGTTTAAACTTAATTACTAATTAGTAATTACTAATTACTATACCTTTTTGCATTTATTTTCCCGAATAAACTACACCTTTTTGTCAGGCTGAGCCTGTCGAAGCCTTGTTTTTGCTACCGTAGAAGAGACTTCGACAAGTGGTTAGTGTGCGTAGCCGAACTACTCAATCTGACAACAACTTTAATACGTCATTTAATAGCTAAATTCCCTTGAAGTTCCCTAAAAGGGAGAAAAGAGCAAAAAGGAAGGAGCTCCCGCCCTTTGGGAGGGATAGAGAGGAAAAAGAAGGGATGAATTATGAGAAATGAGGAATGAGTTATGAGTTTAAACCTAATTGCTAATTGTTAATTGCTAATTTATAATTCAGCAATCGTAAGGCGTTTGCGATTACCAATATAGTCGTCCCTTCGTGTAAAAAAATCGTAATTCCAATTCCTGTAAGATTGGCAAGTGCAAGAGGAATCAACAGTGCTATACTTCCTATGCTTATAATCAAGTTTTGCTTTATGATGCGTTTTGCTTTTCGGCTCAGTCCCACGGCAAAAGGAATCTGCATGATATTGTTGGAAAGAAGAGCAATATCGGCTGTTTCCAGTGCAACATCAGAGCCGGAAGCTCCTATGGCAATTGATGCCGTGCTTGTTGCCATTGCCGGAGCATCATTTACACCATCGCCAACCATCGCAACTTTTCTATACCTATTTCTCAAATCTTCCACGGCAACTACTTTGTTTTCGGGGAGTAATTCGCTTGCAATTTCACTGATTCCAATCTCTTTCCCTATACTGTCGGCAACATCTTTTCGGTCACCTGTAAGCATTGCAAAATTAAATATTCCGAGTTCTTTCAAAGACGCTAACATTTCTGCTGTTTCTGTTTTGGGTTTATCCAGCAGGGCAAAAATCCCCAGGAAGTCTTCTCCTTTACCGATTCCTACCAATGTACAGCCGCTCTCTTCCAATTCTTTTATTTGTTGAGTGAGAGAATCCGGTATTCGTTGTGGCAAAAAGGACAACTTACCTATCCGCACTTTCTCATTATCATAAATTGCCTCAACTCCTTTTCCCTCCACTACATTTACCGTTTCTTTGGCAATACCGAGTCGAACTGCTTTTTCTTTTTTTGCATATTCTACAATACTAAGAGCTAAAGGATGATTGGAGAAAGACTCTACACTCATCGTCAGAGAAAGCAATTCTTTGTCGGCTATTCGGTTCGGAATTACCCTTACTACTTGAGGGTTTCCCTCTGTGAGCGTTCCCGTTTTGTCAAAAGCTATTGCGCATACGCTTCCCAAATTTTCCAAAGCTGCTCCTCCCTTGAATAATATACCTTTTTGTGCACCTCTGGCAATACCGCTCAACACCGTTCCCGGTGTTGAAATCGCTATAGCACAGGGACTTGAAGCGACTAAAACGGTAAGAGCTCTGTACAGACTCTCGGAAAAAGTCTCCACTCCGAGAAGAAAAACAAAGCACAACAACAAAACCAGCAGCAAAACGGAGGGAACATAATATTTTTCTATTTTCCTCGTAAAATGCTGTGTAGGAGATTGTTTTGCCCGGGCTTCTTTTACCATTCGTATCATTCGGGAAACGGTGGAATGCTCAGATGTTTTTAAAACCTTAGCCTCCAAAGGTCCCGAGCCGTTTATTGTTCCCGTAAAAACCTTGTATCTATCCGCAATTTCATTGAAATCTTCATCTTTATACTCCTCAAATGGTTCTTTATCCGAGGGAATACTTTCTCCGGTAATAGACGATTGATTAACGCTGCTTTTTCCGGAAATAACAACAGCATCTGCAGCAATTTTACTATGTGATTTTATCAAAATGATATCTCCTATCCGCAACTCCTTAACAGGAATTTTGATAAAATCTTTCCCTTTTTTCACCAAAGCTGTTTCGGGAGCGAGTTTACCTAAAGTGTTGATAGCTTTTTCCGCTTTACCTAAAGCATAATGTTCTAAAGCGTGTCCCAAACTGAACAAAAACAGCAAAAGAGTACCTTCTGCCCATTTGTCAAGGTAAGCAGCACCGCAAGCTGCAATTACCATTAAAAAATCAATCTCAAACTTTCCCTTTTGTAATTTTAACAGTGTGCCTTGAATGGTAAAAAAACTACTAAGGAAAAAAGACAGCACATAACAAACCAAAGAATAAGAACTCAAGCTTTCAAAAAAAGAAAAGACATACCCGGTAAATAAAAAGACCCCTGCAAGAAGAGCGAAATAAAGAGTCGTGTGTTCACCCAGCAAGTGAGCTCCCCATCCATGTTCATGGTTATGAACATTTCCTTCCTCTTGAGTATGATGATGGCTGCATGTATGATGATGGTGATGTTTGCTCATAACTTCATTGTCCTTAAGTTCTGTGCAAACCTACAAATCTATAAATGCAATTCTATTGCAAAGATTGATTATTATCCTCGCTGACGTACTACTTCATAGAGAAGAACAGTTGCGGCAGCGGCAACATTCAGCGAACTGATTTTCCCCTTTTGGGGAATGGCGACCTGTTCTGTTGCAAAACGTAAAACCTCTTCATCAATACCCGTGTCTTCCGCCCCCATAACAAGGACGGTAGGTGCTTTATAATCTACTTCCGTGTATAGCTTTTTTGCTTTTTCACTGGCAGCTATTACTTGAAAACCCTCTCGCAACAAACTTTTAATTGTTTTCTTAAGGTTTAATTCACGACAAACGGGCAAGGTATACAATGCTCCTGCTGAAGTTTTCACGGCATCGGAAGAAATTTTTGCTGCATTTCGCATAGGAATAATCAAAGCATCGGCACCTGCACATTCTGCACTTCGTGCAATAGCTCCAAAATTCCTGACATCGGTAATTCTATCCAATAGTACAAGCAGTGGATTTTGTTTTTCAGACATCAAAACAGGTAAAAAATCTTTGAGATTATGGTATTTCACCGGAGCAATGGCAGCCACAACTCCTTGATGATTCTTTGCTCCCATCGCAAGTAACTTTTGCACGGGAACATACTGATATTTTAGATTTTTATTTTTTAGTATCCCCATTAGTTTACTTGCCAAACTGCCTTGCAAACCTTCTTTTACAAAAATGGAATTGATTTCTTGAGCGGCTTCGATAGCTTCCAACACGGCGCGAATGCCATATATATAATCGTCTTTTTGTTTTGTTGTCATCAGATGTTGTATTGATTTCGTATTACAAAAGTAGGTGTAATTTATTGATTTACAAAAGGAGAGATAGCAAATAAACCGAAAAATAGTATATTTGTCGGCGAGTAAAGCTATTACTTACAAAAAATATAAATAGTTTTAGAAAAATGAATGAAAAAAAAGTACAGTTTCAATATTGCGAATACACATCTGACAATCAATTATCTAACAAACACAAACAGCTTGTGGACGCGGCAAAACAGGCAGCTAAGACTGCCTATTCCCCTTACTCGAAGTTTAGTGTCGGGGCTGCGGTATTGCTCGATAATGATGAAATAATAACGGGAAATAATCAAGAAAATGCAGCCTATCCTTCGGGGCTTTGTGCCGAGCGTGTTGCAACTTTTTATGCAAATGCCCAATATCCGAATGTAGCAGTTCGGGCAATAGCCATTGTAGCTTCGAATTCAGAAGGATTTTTGAAATATCCGGCTGCTCCTTGTGGCTCTTGCAGACAGGTTTTGTTGGAGACAGAGGAAAGATTCAAAGAACCCATTACTATAATTCTGCATGGAGAAGAAAAAACACTGGAGATTCCCAATGCAAAATCTTTGCTCCCCTTTTCCTTTGATAAAACGGCGCTTGACTAGTCAGCGGCTTGCGCCAATTCTTTCCAAAGATTTTCTTTGGGGACGGGAGCAACAATTTCGATTTGCTCCTTCTTCACAGGATGGATAAAACGCAACTTTCGTGCGTGCAACCCGATACCGCCACCTTCGATAGAGCGTTTTGCTCCGTATTTCAAGTCGCCTCGAATAGGACAGCCAATATGTGCAAGTTGGCAACGAATTTGGTGATGACGTCCCGTATATAGTTTCACCTCCAACAAAAAGTACTTTTGAGAACATGCCAACAATCTATAATCCAAGATTGCCAATTTTGCACCATCTTTTTCATTTTCAGCAATATAAGATTTGTTTTGTTTCGGATTTCTGCGAATGTAGTTGCGCAATTGCTCCTCGTCCTCCCGAGGTGTATTTTCGACAATTGCCCAATAAATTTTCTCGATTTCCTTATCCTTTTCTTGAAACATTTTATTAAAACGAGTCAGTGCTTTGCTTGTGCGTGCATAAATAACAACACCGCTCACAGGACGATCTATACGATGAGGAATCCCTAAAAAAACATCACCCGGTTTGTTATATTTATTTTTGACATAAGCCTTTACTTTATCGGCTAAAGTTTCATCTCCCGTTTGGTCTCCTTGCACTAAGTCACCCGCAGATTTATTTACTGCTATAATGTGATTATCTTCGTACAACACTTCGATATTTTTCATCTTTTCCCTTTTCTTGTTAGTGCAAAGATACAACAAACTTCAAGCTTTTTAAACAAAAACTTGAAGTTTGACTGTTTTCCATCACATTAGAGAAACTACTTAATTCTCGGTATTTCCCTTTGAAGTTTCATTTATCTTCTGAGCAGCAATAAGACTTGCTACCATATCGTTGAGCATACTACTTGCAGCATTGGGATTATTAGGCAAGAGAATCAAATTGCTATTTGTATCCGCACCGATACTTTGCAGCGTATCATAATGCTGAGTAATCACAATAAGGGCAGAAGCCTCTTGACTATTGATTCCCGCCTTATTCAAAGTATCCACACTTTCCTCCAAACCTCTTGCAATCTCTCTACGCTGATCGGCAATACCTTTACCTTGAAGGCGCTTACTTTCCGCTTCCGCTTTTGCTTTTTCCACGATAAGAATACGTTGTGCATCTCCTTCGTGCTGTGCAGCGATTTTCTCACGTTCGGCAGCGTTGATACGGTTCATTGCTCGTTTTACATTTTCGTCAGGATCAATATCCGTAACCAATGCTTTCACTATATCATAACCGTATTCTTGCATTGCTTCTTTCAATTCACGCTTGATGGCATGTGCGATATCGTCTTTCTTCACAAAAACGTCATCTAATATCATCTTGGGGACTTCGGCACGAACGACATCGAAAATAAATGAAGTGATCTGTTCGTGAGGATTTTGCAGTTTGTAAAACGCCTCATAAGCCTTCTCTCTCAAAATTTGGAATTGTACGGATATTTTAAGATGTACAAAAACATCGTCTTTTGTTTTTGTTTCTACAATTACATCCAATTGTTGCACTCTTAAACTTATTCTTCCCGCAATTCTGTCTATAACCGGTATTTTCAATTGTAAACCGGCAGAACGCGAACTTTGGTATTTACCAAAGCGTTCTATAATTGAAATGGTTTGCTGTTTTACAACGAAGAATGCACTGAAAAACAAAATTAACAGTACAAAAAGCAAGGGAAATAATAGTATTAAAGTTTCCATTCTTGTGTATTTTTTAGATTTAACGAGCCAAATGTAATAAAATTTATACAAATCTTACCGAAAATGAAATAGGTTTTTTGAGGAATAAACTGTTATTTTGTAGAAAATTTTATGATAAAGATATGGATATAGTAGTTAGCGGCATACGTTCCACGGGGAATTTGCACTTGGGTAATTATTACGGAGCAATTACCAATTTCTTGAAAATGCAAGAGGAAAACAATTGTTATTTCTTTGTGGCAGATTGGCATTCATTGACCACTCATCCAACTCCGGGAGAATTGTATCAAAACTCACGCACTATTTTGGCGGAATACTTAGCCTGCGGACTCGATCCTGAGAAGTCGGTGATTTACATTCAAAGCGATGTGCCCGAAATTGCCGAGTTGTATCTTTTAATGAATATGAATGCCTATATCGGGGAATTGGAGCGTACCACCTCCTTCAAAGATAAGGTGCGCAAGCAACCTGATAATATCAATGCGGGACTTTTAACTTATCCGGTATTAATGGCGGTCGATATTATCATTCATAAAGCAAAATATGTTCCTGTTGGCAAAGATCAAGAACAGAATTTGGAAATGGCACGTAAGTTTGCTCGCCGCTTCAACACAATGTATAAAAACGAACTCTTTCCGATACCCCAACCCTACAGTTTTTCCGGAGAAATGATAAAAGTTCCGGGCTTAGACGGTTCCGGGAAAATGGGAAAATCAGAGGGAAATGGCATTTTCTTGATTGATGATCCTAAAGTTATTCGCAAAAAAGTAATGAAAGCGGTTACAGATAGTGGCCCTACCGAGCCTAACCAACCTATGGCAGAACCTATTCGGAATCTTTTCTCTTTGATAAAAATCGTTGGAGCTCAGGAAACTTATGATTTCTTTTTGGAGCAATACAACAATTGTTCTATTCGCTATGGTGATATGAAAAAGCAATTAGCGGAAGATATTATTGCAGCGACTACGCCCATAAGGGAACGCATCGAAGCTATTTCAAAAGACGAAGACTACTTACAAAAAATAATGAAACAAGGAGCGGAAAAAGCCCGAGAAAGTGCCTCAAAAACACTGAAAGAAGCTCGACATATTATTGGATTTAGACATTAGCTGCCGGCTGAGCGGAGCCGAAGCCCCCTTAGCTATTAGCTACTGGCTGTTAGTTTTTAGCTGGCAACTTACAACTTATAACTCAACTCATCACTCCTCATTCCTCGCTCTGTTTTGCGTTTCAAAGGCCCTTTTAGGGGAGTCTTTTCCACTAATTTGGGGGTGTGTTAGCCTAAAATTTGCTCTTAGTCTGCCCTTTGTTCTCCTTCCTCAGTCGGTTTTTTCTTCGTACGAGAGAAAAATTGCACCCAATCATACCAAATACTCGTAAGTGCCCAAAACGTCTTCGCCGCCGAGAAAGCGAATGTTGCAATGGGAACGTCAGTGAATAGTTTGTTTGGAATGGCTTGTACTCTTTTTTTTTGAGGCGTTGGCTATGAGAAACGAAACGAGGAATACTGTCTGTTTCGCAAATAATTTGAAACTTAAAGGATAAAACAGATTTCCCCTTGACTGCAATTAGATGCGCTATACCCAATTCCGAGCAAGTACATACTCCGCAATTTGTACGGCGTTTGTAGCGGCTCCTTTTCTGAGGTTGTCGGCAACTACCCAAAGATTCAGGGCTTTCTCACAAGAAATATCTTTACGAATGCGTCCTACAAACACATCGTCTTTTTCGTGAGCGTTTATAGGCATTGGATAAATGCAGTTAGCAATATCATCTTGCACTACGACTCCTTCAGTTTCGCTGAGTATTCTTCTTACTTCAGGAATTGTAAAATCTTTATTGAGTTCTATATTGATACTTTCCGAATGCCCGCCAATCACCGGCACCCTCACCGCTGTCGCCGAAATTTGTATTTCTTTGGTCTCCAATATTTTGTGAGTTTCCTCCACCAATTTCATCTCTTCTTTGGTATAATTGTTCTCCAAAAACACATCGCAATGAGGTAAACAATTTTTATCAATAGCGTAGGGATATGCTTTTTCAGCCTTTTGGTTTTTACGCTCCGCATTCATTTGCTCCAAAGCTTTCACTCCGGTTCCGGTTACCGACTGATAGGTAGAAACAATAACTCGCTTTATCCCGTAGTGCCTATGTAACGGAGCCAGTACCATCAACATCTGAATCGTAGAACAATTCGGATTGGCAATAATTCTGTCCTTTTCCGTTAAAATATGAGCATTAATTTCCGGAATAACCAAAGGAATATTTTTTTGCATCCGCCAGGCAGAAGAATTGTCAATAACAATCGTCCCTGCCTGCGAAAAAAGAGGGGCAACCTCCAACGAAACTTTTGCTCCGGCAGAAAATATAGCTAATTGCGGTTGGTTTCTTATAGCCGTATTAACATCTACTATTTTGTGTATTTGCCCTCGAAAATTAATAGTATTTCCTTTAGATTTTTCACTCGCCACAGGAAGTAGTTCCGTAATCGGAAAATTACGTTCCTCCAATACTTCTAAGATTTTTTGACCTACCATTCCGGTAGCTCCTACCACAGCCACTTTCATTTTTTATTGTGTTTTGTTTCATAAAATATGTGTAAAAATAGAGGTTTTTAGGAATTTCTGTGTAAACTATTAAGAAAAGCTTATATTTGCTTGGTAAAAAAAAATTATGAAAAGAGTAAAGTTACAAATTACAGGATTATCATACAGTCAAGGTCAGACGGAAGCTTACGCATTGATTTTGACAGAGGAGGGGAATGCAAAGCGTAATTTACCCGTTGTGATTGCAATACCGGAGGCTCAATCCATAGCTATGTTTCTGGAAAATTTTGAATGTCCGCGTCCGATGACTCATGATCTCATTAAGACATTTGTAGAAACCTTAGAAGGAGATATCGTAGAAGTTAATATCGTAAAATTAGTTGCGGGAGTATTTTATGCCGAAACTTGTTTGGTAAAAGGTGAACATACTTTCAGAATTGATACTCGTGTTTCCGATGCTGTTGCTATTGCACTACGTTTTGACGTTC